>JACCDR010560197.1_pt1 | contig 143437 bp, 140 predicted proteins | sample 7446431 | NCBI WGS metagenome assembly JACCDR01 (sample SAMN15323443, study PRJNA562643) | freshwater metagenome | isolation source: river surface water | place: USA:Blue River Watershed | collected 2017-08-17
AACCTGCAGGACGCTGCCAACAAGCGCAACATCAACGCCGACGCCAAGCTCCAGCCGATCTTCGGCAAGGCCCAGGTCACGATGTTCGAAATGACCAAGCTGGTCAACGCGCACCTGTCCTGATTTCCGGTATCACCGGAAGGAGCCGCCCGCACGGCGGTTTCATCGCAAAGGCCGCCCCATGGGCGGCCTTTGCGCTTCTGGCTCAAGGCTGGCGCAGCCGCGCCTGGATCTCCCGGGCCCGCGTGGCGGCCGCCCCCGCCCCCACCAGCACGGTGGCCGCCGGGTGCGCCAGCATGCCCTCGAAGGCCTGGCGCACCCGTGCGCCGTCGATCGCCTCCACTGCCGCCACGGCCTCCTGCACGCTGAACACCTCACCCCGCGCCCACAGCAGGTCCACGCATCGCTGCAGCATGCGCAGCGGCCGCTCCGCGGTACGCACCAGGGAGACGACCAGCTGGTTGCGGGCGCGCTCCAGGTCCGTGGCCGAGACGGCCTGCGCGTGCTGCGCCATCAGGCGGGCCAGTTCCTGGGTGAAGGCAGGCACCTTGTCAGGGGTGGTGGTGGCGTCCACCATGAAGGCGCCGTGCGCGTCGCCCACGTCGGCCGTGGCGCCCACGGAGTAGGCCAGCCCCAGCCGTTCGCGCACCGCATCCACCAAGGGCGCGCTCATGCCGCCGCCGAAGAGGGTGGCGACGAAGCTGGCCAGGTGCGCATGCTCGCTGCGGGTGGCAATGGGCCAGGCGATGGTGACGTAGGCCTGCGACAGCCCGGGCAGCCGCCGGGCCTGGGCCTGGCCGAGGTGGGGCGGTGTCTGCGGCACCACGGGCGCGCGGGCGCTGTCACCCCGGGGCACGCCGCCGAACAGCGCCTGCGCCTGGGCCAGGAAGGCCTCCACGTCGAAGTTGCCGGCGCAGGCCACGACCATGCGCTCGCCCACGTAATGGGCCTTCACATGGGCGACCAGGTCGTCGCGCGTGATGGCGCCGATGGTTTCCGGCGTGCCGATGATCGGCCGGCCCATGGGATGGTCGCCCCACAGGGCCCGGTCCAGCAACAGGTAGGACAGCTGCTGCGGGTCCTCGTCGTACTCGGTGGCCTCCTGCAGGATCACGTCGCGCTCGCGCTCCAGCTCGGCGGGCGGGAAGGTGCTGGCCAGCACGATGTCCGCCAGCAGCTGCGTCATCTGCGGCACATGCCGGCCCAGGCCCTCGAGGTGGTAGCAGGTGGCGTCCTTGTCGGTGTAGGCGTTCATGTCCGCGCCCAGCGACTCGGCCGCCAGGTTGACCGCCTGCACCGAGCGCGTGGCCGTGCCCTTGAAGGCCATGTGCTCCAGGAAATGGCTGACCCCGGCCTGCGCGTCGGGCTCGTCGCGCGAGCCGGCCCGGATGAAGACGGCCACGCTGGCGCTGGCCAGCTGCGGCATGGGCACGGCCAACAGCGTCAGCCCGTTGGGCAAGGTGGAAATCAGCGGCTGGGGATCGGGCATCAGGGAGGACAAGGCGGTGTCGGCAACGGCAGCAGATGGAGGCCATTGTCATGCATGGGCCATCCCCGCCCCCAGGATGCAATTTGCAGCAGTTGTTACCTCATCCAGTCGACGGGCCGGCCAGGCTGAGCCTAGGATCGTTTCCCCCCTTGCTGGAAGGAACAACCATGAACAACAAGATCCGCACCCACCTCTCCCGCGCCCTGGCCCTGAGCCTCGCCCTGTCGCTGTCGGCGCAGGCCCCCTTCGCACAAGCCGAGATCGTCGATACCGATGCGCTGGCAACCCCCAGCCAGGTCGAGCTGGACCGCGCCAAGGTCCAGTCCTTCGTGGACCGGGCCAATGCCGCGCAGCGGCTGCAGGCCATGGGCCTGAGCGGGCTGGTGGCCCGCGACCGCGTGGCCTCGCTGAGCGAGGCCGAGGTCCACGCCCTGGCCCAGCGCGTCGACACCCTGCCCGCAGGGGGTGACCTCAGCAACCAGGACCTGGTCCTGATCCTGCTGGTGGCCATCCTCGTCGCCATCGCGCTCTGAGGGGCGATGCGACGGCCGATGCGCGCGGCCGGTGCCGCGATGCCGCCGCGATGGCGGGCGGGACTGGCCGCCCTCCTGCTGGCCACGCTGGCGGGATGCGCCTCACTGGGCCCGCCGGACTACCGCCAGGGCCTGCCGCCCACCCAGGCGGCGCAGGTGGAACTGGCGGACGTGCCTTTCCATCCCCAGGAGGACTTCCAGTGCGGACCTGCCGCCCTGGCAACGGTGCTGCAAAGCGCCGGGATCGACCGCACGCCCGCGCAGCTGGTGGAGCAGGTGTACCTGCCCGCGCGGCAAGGCAGCCTGCAGGTCGAACTGCTCGGGGCTTCCCGCCGGGCGGGCGCCGTGCCCTATGTGCTGCGCAAGCAGCCCGATGCGCTGCTGCGCGAGGTGGCCGCCGGGCACCCGGTGGTCGTCCTGCAGGATGTGGGCGGGCTGCTGCGCACCCAGTGGCATTACGCCGTGGTGGTGGGCTATGACCTGGCCGCCCAGACCCTGACCCTGCGCTCGGGCCCGCACCGCCGATTGGTGATGCCGCTGCACGAGTTCGACCGCACCTGGGCCCGGTCCGAGCGCTGGGCCTTCGTGGCGCTGCCGCCGGGCCGGCTGCCGGCCACGGCCAACGAGCCGGATTACATCGCCTCGGCGGCCGCCTTCGAGCGCGTGATGCCGGCGCTGGGCCCGCGCGCCTACGAGTCGGCGCTGGCGGCCTGGCCGGGCAACCTGTTCGCCCGGCTGGCGCTGGGCAACGCGGCCTACCGGCAGGGTCAGCTGGCACAGGCGCAGGACCACTACCGCCAGGCCACGCAGCGCCATCCCGAGGCGGCGGACGCGTGGAACAACCTCGCGCAGGCGCTGCTGGAACTCGGGCGTGTGGGCGAGGCACAGGAGGCGGCGCGGCGCGCGGTCAGCCTGGGCGGCCCGCGTGCCGCCACGTATGCGGCCACGCTGGGGAAGATCGAGGCTGCGGCGGGATCGGCTGCAACGGCGGGCGCCGCAGGCACACCTGGCCCGGCCGCCCCGGCTCAGGTACCGCAGAACGTGCGGTAGGACGCCGTCACTGCGGCAGGCGCGGGCTGGGCATAGGCCGCGAAGGCCGGCCGTTCCTCGAAGGGCTCGCGCAAGGCCGCCAGCAGGCGCTCGAAGGGCGCGAGGTCGCCCTCCTGCGTGGCCGCTTCCAGCGCCAGTTCCACCTGGTGGTTGCGCGCGATGATCCAGGGGCTGGCCTGGCGCATCCGCCGGGCGCGGTCGGCCGGGGTGCTGGCGCTGTCGCGTGCGCAGCGGGCCTGCCACCGGGCCAGCCAGGCCTGCAGCGCCTGCGGGTCGGTGAACAGGCCCCGCAACGGGGCCTCATCGCCTGCCGCCGCATCGGCCAGGCGGCGCCAGCCGAGGGTGAAGTCCACGCGCTGGGCCTGCAGCAGGCCCAGCCAGTCGCCAGCCAGCCTGGCGTCGGTGTCTGCGCCTGCGTCGGCCTCTTCCAGCGCATCGCCCGCGCCCTGCACGGTCGCCGGTGCCAGCCCCAGCTTGGCGCGCTGCCCCTGCAGCAGGCAGGCCTGGTACTGGGCGGGGAAGGCATCGATCACGGCCGTGGCATCGGCCACCAGGCGCTCGGCCGCGGCTTCCTCGTCCGCCCCGGCCGCGACCTCGTCCTCCACCACCAGCGGCAACAGGGCCTCGGCCAGCCGCGCGAGGTTCCAGCGCGCGATGGCGGGCTGGTTGCCGTAGGCGTAGCGGCCCTGGCGGTCGATGGAGCTGAAGACGGCCTGCGGGTCGAAGGCCTCCATGAAGGCGCAGGGCCCGTAGTCGATGGTCTCGCCGGACACCGTCATGTTGTCGGTGTTCATGACGCCGTGGATGAAGCCCACGTTCATCCACTGCGCGACCAGCGCCGCCTGCCGCTGCGCCACACGCGCCAGCAGCCCCAGGTAGCGGCCCGGGGTGCCGGCCAGGTCGGGGTCATGGCGGGCGATGGCGTAGTCCGCCAGCAGGCGCAGGCGCGGCCCGTCGCCGCGGGCGGCGGCGAACTGGAAGGTCCCCACCCGCAGGTGGCTGGCCGCCACGCGCGTCAGCACGGCACCGGGCAAGGGCCGCTCGCGGTAGACGGATTCGCCGGTGGCCGCCACGGCCAGCGCCCGCGTGGTGGGAATGCCCAGCGCGTGCATGGCCTCGCCGATGAGGGCCTCGCGCAGCATGGGACCGACGGCGGCCTTGCCGTCACCCCCGCGGGAGAACGGCGTGCGGCCCGAGCCCTTGAAGGCGATATCCCGCCGCTGGCCGGTGGTGTCGAACAGCTCCCCCAAAAGGAGGGCGCGGCCATCCCCCAGTTGCGGCGAGAAGCCGCCGAACTGGTGGCCCGCGTAGGCCTGCGCGATCGGCTGCGCGCCCGGGGGCAAGGTGTTGCCCGCGAACAGCGCGGCGCCCTCGGGCCCGGACACGGTGGCCGGGTCCAGGCCCAGTTCAGCCGCCAGCGGCTGGTTGAGGAACAGCAGGCGCGGCGCCGGAACAGGGGCCGGCTGCCAGGGCGCGTGCAGGCCCGCCAGCTCACGTGCATAGGTGTTGTCGAACCGCCAGGCGGCCAGGGAAGATGACTGCATCACGGCAAGTTTGCCAAGTTGCGCGGTCCGCGTCCGCACCAAGGTTGTTGGGCGCAGGGTTTCAGCCTGCCGCGGCCTCGGCCGCGGCCGCATGCCGGCGCACGTACTCCGCGAAGTCGGCCGCCGGCAGCGGCCGGCTGAACAGGTAGCCCTGGAAGCACTCGCAGCCGATGCCGGCCAGCACCGAGCGCTGGGCCGGCGTCTCCACCCCTTCGGCCACCACCGCCAGGCCCAGGCTGCGGCCCAGGGCCACGATCATGCGGGCGATGGCCAGGTCGTTGGCGTAGGCGTCGATCGCGCGGACGAAGCCCTGGTCGATCTTGAGTTCGTTGAAAGGCAGGCGCTTGAGGTAGGACAGCGAGGAGAAGCCCGTGCCGAAGTCGTCCAGCGCGAAGCCGATGCCCCGCTGGCCGAGGGCGGACATCTTGGCGGTGACATCGTCGATGTTGTCGATCAGCAGGCTCTCGGTGAGCTCCAGGCTCAATCGTGAGGGATCGATGCCGCTGGCGGCCACCTGGTCCAGGACCAGGGAGACGAAGTCGGGCTGCTCGAACTGGCGCGAGCTCACGTTCACCGACACGGTCAACCCGGCCAGCCGGGGATCGGCATGCCACTGCGCCACCTGGCGGCAGGCTTCGCCCAGGATCCAGCGCCCCAGCTCCACGATCAGTCCGCTGTCCTCGGCCACCGGAATGAAATCGCCCGGCGACACCATGCCGCGCGCCGGGTGCTGCCAGCGCACCAGCGCCTCGGCGCCGGTGATACGCCCGTCCACATCCACCTGGGGCTGGTAGTACAGGCGGAACTGGCCGGTCTTCAGGGCTTCGCGCAGGTCGTCTTCCATCGCGACGCGGGCGTTCAGGTTGTCCTGCATCGCCGGGTCGAAGGCCACCAGCCGGTCGCCGCCCGCCATCTTGGCGTGGTACATGGCCAGGTCGGCGCAACTCAGGAGCGCCGAGGGCGTGCTGGCCCCCTGGCCCCGCAGGGCCAGGCCGATGCTGGCGCTGCCGTGGTAATCGGCGCCCGCGATCACCGCCACTTCGCGCACGCGCTGCAGCAGGGCCTCGCCGAAGGCGCGGGCCTGGGACAGGGCGAAATCCGGATCCGGGTCCAGGTCCTTGAGCAGCACCACGAACTCGTCGCCAGCCAGTCGCGCCACGGTGTGGCCCGCCGGCACGGCGGACACCAGGCGCGCGGCGACCAGGCGCAGCAGCTGGTCTCCATGCTCATGGCCCAGGCGGTCGTTCAGGGACTTGAAGTCGTCGAGGTCGACATACAGCAGCGCCGCGCCATGGCCCTGGCGCTCGCACTCGGTCACGACCAGCTGCAGCCGTTCCATGAAGAGGCGGCGATTGGGCAGGCCCGTGACCGGGTCGCTGAACGCCAGCTGCTCGATCTGGACCTGGGCCTGCTTGCGCGCCGTGATGTCGTGGCACACGGCCAGGATGCAGGGCTGGCCGTCCAGCTCGATCAGCGCGGCGGACATCTGCAACATCACCGGATGCCCGTCCCGGGTGCCGAACTCGGTCTCGAAGCTCTCGCAGCGCCCGCGCTTGCGCAGGGTCTCCACCAGGTACTGCCGGTCCTGCGGGCGGCGCCACAGGCCCAGGGCCGACGACGGACGCCCCTGGACTTCGACGCTGTCCCAGCCGAACATGCGGGTGAAGCTCTCGTTGATGGCGAGGAACAGGCCATCCTCCATCCGGCTGATGCTGATCGCATCGGGGCTGGTGCGGAAAGCCGTGCTGTAAAGGACCTCGCTGCGGACCAGTTCGCGGCGCTGGCGCGTGAGCTCGTCGACCAGGCCGTTGAAGGACTGGATCAGGATGCCGATCTCGTCCAGGCGCTGGACGGACAGCTGCGGCACCTCACCGGCGGCCAGCTGCTCGGGCGTCAGCCGCCCCAGCCGGCCGGCGGCCTCGCCCAGCGGGGCCAGCTGGTGGCGCATCACCAGCCAGGTCATGGCCGCAGCGAACAGGGCCAGCAGCGCGATGCCCACCAGGGCATGGCGCAGCGTCTCGTGCGCGGGCTCGAAGGCCTCGTCGGTGGGCAGGGACACGGCCACGTACCAGGGCGCCGTGGCCAGGCGCTTGACCGAGGACAGGACCTCGATGCCACGCGGGTCGACGAAGATCGTCGAGCCCTCGAAGCCGCCCAGGAAGCGGTCCAGGACAGGGCTGTTGCCAGGCGGGGGCAGCGTCGCCAGCATGCGCCCGCGGTCGGAGGAGGTGACCACCATCCGGTCGCGCGCCGAGACGAGCAGCAGCGAGCCCGTCTCGCCGAAGGTCTTGCCGCGGAAGGCGTTGAGGAAGCCCGGCTGGTCCAGGTCCAGCACGCCCGCCACCACACCCACCACCTCGCCGCGCGCGTTGCGAATGGGGCTGGCCATCACCACCACCGGCGCCTTGGTGACCCGGCCCATCACCGGGCGGCCGATGTAGGGGCGCCCGCTGGCGAGGGTCTGGCTCACGTAGTCCCGGTCGGCGAAGCTCACGCCCAGGCGTGGCAGCGACACGGGGTGGGAGGCGATCGCGACGCCACGGGCATCGGTGACGAAGGTGCCGCCACTGAACAGGTTCTGGAACACCGGCAGGTCGTCCAGCATGCGCTGCATCTCCAGCCGGCTGGTCGGGCGCAGGCCGGCCATGAGCGATACCTGCTCCAGCGCCAGCTGCCGCTCCTTGAGCTGGCGGTCGATCAGGTCGGCCAGGGCCAAGGTCACGTCCTGCTGCTGCGCCGTCAGCACGCGCTCGATGCTGGTGTGCAGCAGGCGCTCGACATACAGGGCCAGGCCCGCCGCGCTGGCCAGGAAGACCAGCAGCGTCAACAGCGTCAGGCGAACCTTCAGGGACCGGGGCGGGGACAGGCGGGACAACAGGCGCAAGGGATGGACTCCGGCTCAGTCTTTGGCAGCGGCGGCCGCGGCGGCCTGCCCCTTGCGCTGGTACATCTCGCGGTCGGCATGCACCAGGAGCGCATCGGCCGTACCGCCATGGTCCGGAAAGACCGCCAGCCCGATGCTGGCCCCGACACGCACCTCGACATCGGCCACGTTGATGGGGGTGGACAGGGTCCAGGCGATCCTGCTGCGAAGGTTGGCCAGGGCCTCGTCCCCCAACAGGGGTTCGAGCACCACGACGAACTCGTCACCGCCGATGCGGGCGACGACATCGTCGTTGCGAACGCAACTGCGGATGCGCGCACCCACCACCTTGAGGACCTCATCACCCGCCGCGTGGCCATGCAGGTCGTTCACGGGCTTGAAGCCATTGAGGTCCATGTACAGCACGCCGACCCTCTGCCCGCTGGCGGACGCGCGCGTGATCGCCTGGGACAGGTGGCGCAGCAGCGCGTGGCGGCTTCGCAGGCCGGTCAGCGAGTCGTTCATCGCGACGTACTCCAGCTCGCGCCGGCTGCGGCCCTGGGCGTTCACGCGCCGCACCAGCCAGGCCAGGCCGATCCCGCAGGCCCACAACACGCCCAGGCCGACGCCGGTCTTGAGCTGGTCGTCGGCGATGGCCCGCTCCACCGGCCGGAACGCCGCGCGCGTACCCAGGCCGATCGTCACGAGCACGGGGTATTGTTCCAGCCGCTGCCAGTGGATCAGCCGCTCGACCTGGTCGATCGGCGAGCGCGCGAGCTGGCTGCCCGTGGGCGGCGCGCCGGGCGCCATGTAGGCACGCGACGCGTCGGCGGTCTTGCCGAGGATGGCGTCCATGTCCCGGTTGCGCGCCAGGTACTCCCCCGACTGCCGCAGGACGGTGACCGAGTCCTCAGAGTCAAGCGCCACATCGGCCAGTGCCTCCTGCAGGTAGGCGGGCGACACCGACAGCACCAGCACCCCCGCCAGCGCGCCGTCCCGGAAGATGGGGCGGCTGAACTGGATGGACCACTGCTTGGAGACCCGGCCCATCACCGGGCGGCTGATGTACACCTGGTCGCGGCCGCCCTCGAGGTGGACCTTGAAGTGCTCGCGATCGCCCAGGAACACACGCTCCGAGACGCCGAGGTTCGAGTAGGCCAGGTAGCCGTCCGCCCCGATCACCGCGACCTGCAGGACCACGCCGGGCGGCAGCCGCTCGATCGCCTGGCGCGCCCGCTCGTCGAACCCCTTGCCGTTGCTCTGCGCATACGCGCTGGCCAGTTCGCGCGCGGCCATGTCCACCGTGCGGAACAGGATGGACACCGCCGAGGACACGGCGCTGGTGACCTGCGCCACGCGCAGCCGGGCCTGCGCGGTCGTTTCCGCGCGAAGCCGCTCGGTGGACTGCGCATGCAGCCCCCACAAGGCGGCCGATACCAGCACCAGCATCAGCACCACGGCGGTCCCGAAGGTGCGCGACTCACTCCAGTGCTTCTTGCTGGCCGGTCCAGGGGTGCTTTTTGGCGAGGGAGGTGGGTTCATGGGTGACACGAGGCCCGCAGGCCATGCCCTATCCTATCCCAGCGTCGAGCATGCGCACAGACGCACCGCAAAGATCCCTGCGGCACGCGGGGGCCACCGTCACCGGTAGGTCGCCAGCAGGATGCTCGTCTCGGTGCTGCGGATGCCGCTGATCAGGCGCACCCGTTCGAGGATCTCGGACAACTCGCCCATGGAGCGCGCCTCGAGTTCGGCCAGCAGGTCCCAGCGTCCGTTGGTGTCGTGCAGCGCCACGACCCCGGGCTCGCCCAGGAGGCCGGCGACCACGCGGCGCGTGCGGTTGCCTTCCACCATCACCCCCATCCAGGCGCGGATCCGCTCGGGGGTCGCATCCGGCCGCAACCTGACCGTGTAGCCCACGATGACCTGCTGGTCCTCCAGCTTGCGGATGCGGTTGGTGACCGTGCCGCGCGACACGCCGAGCCGGGCGGCCAGGGCAGCCACCGTCATGCGGGCATCCTGCCGCAACAGGGCGATCAGGTCATGGTCGGTCTGGTCCATGGCACGGCGTCCTCTCGCCTTTCGGCATTTGGTGCTGCCGAAATGGCAGCCAACCGGTCATTTCAGGACATTCTTGCCGATTTTCATTGGCACCGCATCCCTGGAGACTGGGGCATCCCCACCCCTCCTGCAGGCGTTGCCATGAGCCCCTCCCCCACCCTGTTCCTCAGCGTCACCGATGTGGCGGCCCTGGTGCGCCAGCGGGGCGTCGCCGCCTGCATCGCCGGCATCGCCGATGGCCTCCACGCAGACTTCCTGCGCTGGCGCGATTTCGACAAGTGCGCCCGGCTGGCCCACCACTCGCCGGGTGGCGTGATCGAGCTGATGCCAATCTCGGACGGCGTGACCTACAGCGTCAAGTACGTCAATGGCCACCCGGGCAACCCCGCCGCGGGGCTGCCCACGGTGATGGCCTTCGGCGTGCTGGCCGACGTGGCGACCGGGGTGCCGGTGCTGGTCAGCGAGCTCACGCTGACCACCGCCCTGCGCACGGCCGCCACCTCGGCCCTGGCGGCGCGTTGGCTGGCACGGCCGGACAGCCGGGTCATGGCACTGGTGGGCAACGGCGCGCAAAGCGAGTTCCAGGCCATCGCCTTCCAGCACCTGGTCGGCATCGAGGCGCTGCGCGTGTTCGACACCGATGCCCGCGCCACCGAAAAGCTGGTGGCCAACCTCCAGGGCAGCGGCCTGCGGGTGCAGGCCTGCGCCAGTGTCCGCGAGGCGGTCCATGGGGCGGACATCGTCACCACGATCACCGCCGACAAGGCATCGGCCACCATCCTCGCCGCCGACATGCTGGCGCCGGGCATGCACGTCAACGCCGTGGGGGGTGACTGCCCGGGCAAGACGGAGCTGGAACCGGCGGTGCTCGGCCTGGGCAAGGTGTTCGTGGAGTTCGCGCCGCAGACGCGGGTCGAGGGGGACATCCAGCGCATGCCGGCGGATTTTCCGGTGACCGAGTTGTGGGAGGTGTTCAGCGGCCGCAGGACGGGGCGGGACAACGAGGCGCAGGTCACTGTCTTCGACTCGGTCGGCTTCGCCCTGGAGGACCACGCCGCGCTGCGCTTCATGCACGCCGCCGCGCTGGAGGCGGGGCTGGGCGAGCGGCTGGCGCTGGTCCCTCAGCTGGCGAACCCGAAGGACCTGTTCGGTGCGCTGCTGCCCGCCGGTGCCCCCCTGCAGCAGCGGGGCCCCGTCAATCGACCATCCGCTGCGCCACGAACTCGCGCAGGATCGCCATCACCGGCGCCTCGGTGCGACCGGCCAGCGTGACATAGGCATAGTTGGCGGTGGCGCGCAGCACCGGCTGCACCGGCAGCAGTGACAGCGCGCCCGCCTCGATCCGTTCGCGGGCGGCGGCCTGCACGCCCAGGAAGATGGCGTCGGTGCGCTCGACGACCTCCAGCAGCCCGCCCACGTCGTCGCATTGGAGCGTCGTGATCTGCGAGGGATTGGCCTTCGGGCCGTACAGGCCGACCATCAGGCGCGCCACCTCCTGCGACAAGGGCGTGGTCGCGACCGGGTAGTCCAGCACGTCCTCCAGCGTCACGGCGCGGGCCTGCGCCAGCGGATGGCCCGATCGCACGATCCACCCGGCCGCCATGTCGGCCACGGGCTCGATCTGCAAATCGTCAGCCGGCGGCACCTGGCGCACATCGACCACCAGCGCGTCCAGCTGCCGCGCGCGCAGCTGCACCAGCTGCAACTCGGTCGAGCCGCGCGTGATGTGCACCCGCACCTTCGGATGGTTGCGCGCCATGTGGCACATCAGGGGCGTCATCAGGATGGCCCCGGGGCCCGACCCCAGGCCGATGCGCATCACCCCGGCATCGGACTGCCGCATCAACTCCACGCCCCGTCGCAGCTCGGACGCCTCCAGCACGATGCGTCGCGCCCGCTGCGCCACCTGCTGCCCCAGCGGCGTCAGTTCGTTGCGCTTGCCCACGCGGTCCAGGAGCCGCCCGTCCACCTCCGCCTCCAGCGACTGGATGCTGCGGCTCAGGGCCGACTGGGTCAGGAAAAGCCGCTCGGCCGCACGGCTGAAGGAGCCGGTTTCGGCGACGGCCAGGAAATGCTCGAGGTGGCGGATGTTCATGTCAGGAGCAGCGCTCGAATATGAGTCTCATGAATCATTATGTCGAAAATAATGCATTGGACACATGGTTTTGCCTCTCCTAGCATGACCTGGCCTGCACAAGCAACGCAGCCCCAGACGAACTCGAAACGACCCACGGAGACAAAACCATGACCCCCAGCAAACGCTTCTTCCTGCGGTGCGCCGCGGCATCCCTGAGCGGCCTCGCCGTCGCTGGCGCCGCCCTGGCCCAGTCCTTTCCCGCCAAGCCCCTCACGCTGATGGTGCCCTACCCCGCCGGCGGCCCGTCGGACGCCGTGGCGCGCAGCCTGAACACCACCCTGGGCAAGCAGCTGGGCCAGCCGGTGATCGTGGAGAACCTGGGCGGCGCCACCGGTGGCATCGCCGCGCAGAAGATGCTGAACGCCCCCAGCGATGGCTACATGGTCTTCCAGGGTTCGCCCAACGAGTTGATCCTGGGCCCCCTGGCCAATGCCGCGGTGAAGTTCAAGAGCGAGGACTTCCGCCTGGTGCAGATGATGGAGTCCACCCACATCGCCTTCCTGGTCCGCCAGGACCTGCCCGCCGGCAACGTGGACGACTTCCTGGCCTACGCCCGCAAGCAGGCCGCCGCCGGCAAACCCGTCACCTATGCCAGCGTGGGCACGGGCTCGTTCTATCACCTGCTCGGTGAGCACCTGTCCAAGGTGACCGGCATCCCCATGGTGCATGTCCCCTACAAGGGCGCCGCGCCCGCCAACCAGGACCTGATCGGCGGCCAGGTCGACCTGTTCCTCGGCCCCTATGGCAAGAACTACGAGGAGTTCCACAAGCAGGGCAAGCTGAAGGTGCTGGCCATCCTGAACAAGGGCCGCCAGGAGGGCGTGAAGGACTTCCCCGCGATCAGCGAGAGCAAGAACCTCAAGGACTTCACCTTCAACATCTGGTCCGGCCTGTTCGTGAAGAAGGACACGCCCGAGCCCGTGGTGCAGGCCCTGCACAAGGCCATGACCGAGACCCTGGGCGACCCGGGTGTGAAGGCCGCGCTGGAGGCCAACAGCCGCGTGCCCGCCAAGCCGCAAGCCCTGGCTGCGGCGGCGAAGATCTACGTGGACGGCACCGCGCAGTTCCGCGCCATCGCCAAGTCCATCGACCTGCAGGCCCAGTGAGCCATCGGTACCGGAGACACCATGCGTGACATGCGTGACATGCGTGACATGCGTGACCTGGTCGGGGCACTGCGCGAGCAATCCGGCGAGTTCGTGGCCCTGCGCCGAGACATCCACCGTCACCCCGAGCTGGGCTTCCAGGAGTTCCGCACCAGCGACCTGGTGGCGCAGCGCCTGCAGGCGTGGGGCTACGAGGTCACGCGCGGCCTGGGCGGCACCGGCGTCGTCGGCCAGCTTCGCCGGGGCGACGGCAAGCGCCGGCTGGGCCTGCGCGCCGACATGGACGCCTTGCCGATCCAGGAGGCCACCGGCTTGCCCCATGCCAGCGTCCACGCCGGCCTGATGCACGCCTGTGGCCATGACGGCCACACCGCGATCCTGCTCGCCGCAGCACGCCACATCGCGCAGCATGTCGAGTTCAGCGGCACCCTGAACCTGATCTTCCAGCCCGCCGAGGAAGGCCTGGGCGGCGCCAAGAAGATGATGCAGGACGGCCTGTTCCAGCGCTTTCCCTGCGACGCCATCTTCGCCATGCACAACATGCCAGGCTTCGCGCGCGGCACCCTGCTCCTGCGCGAAGGGTCGACCATGGCCTCCAGCGAGAACATCACCATCACCCTGCGCGGCGTGGGCGGCCATGGCGCCATGCCCCACCTCTCGGCGGACCCGGTGGTGGCGGGCTCGGCCATTGTCATGGGCCTGCAGACCATCGTCTCGCGCAACGTCGCGCCGCTGCAGATGTCGGTGATCACGGTGGGCTCGTTCCAGGCCGGCACCGCCAACAACGTGATCCCGAACGAAGCCGTCCTCAAGCTCAGCGTGCGCTCGCTGGACCGCGAGGTCCACCAGCTGCTGCTGCGTCGCATCGGCGAGTTGGTGAAGTTGCAGGCCGAGAGCTTCGGCGTGCAGGCCGAGGTCGATTTCCAGGGCGGCTACCCGGTGCTGGTGAACACCCGCGCCGAAACGGAATTTGCGCGGAAGGTGGCGCTGGAGCTGCTGGGGCCCGAGGCCGTGACCCTGCAGGCCGAGGCCCTGACCGGCAGTGAGGACTTCGCCTTCATGCTGGACGAGGTGCCGGGCAGCTACCTGTACATCGGCAACGGCGACAAGGCCTGCGGCGGCCACGGTGCCTGCATGGTGCACAACCCGAACTACGACTTCGACGACGCCAACATCCCGGTGGGCGCGGCCTACTGGTCGCTGCTGGCGCAACGCTTCCTCATCGAGTGACGCGGCCCGCTCGCCGCGCTCCCAGACACCTGGAGTCTCTTCACATGTCCTCTTCCAAGAAATCCATCGCCGTCATCGGCGGAGGCATCACCGGCATCACCACCGCCTATGCCCTGGCCAGACGCGGCTTCGCGGTCACGCTGTTCGAGAAGCACCGCTACGCCGCCATGGAGACCTCGTTCGCCAACGGCGGACAGCTGTCGGCCTCCAATGCCGAGGTCTGGACCCACCCGTCGACGATCGTCAAGGGCCTGAAATGGATGCTCAAAAGCGACGCCCCGCTGCTGGTCAACCCCAAGCCGACCTGGCACAAGGTGTCCTGGTTCGCCGAGTTCATCGCCAACATCCCCAAGTACCGCGAGAACACCATCGACACGGCCCGCCTGGCCGTGGCGGCACGCGAGCACCTGTTCGCCTGGGCGGAGGCCGAAGGCGTCGAATTCAACCTGTACAAGCAGGGCATCCTGCACATCTACCGTGACAAGCAGGGCTTCGACCATGCCGGCGAGGTGTCGAAGCTGCTCGCCGCGGGCGGCCTGCCGCGGCGCGCAGTGACGCCGCAGGAGATGAAGGCCATCGAGCCCACCCTGGCCGGCACCTACTACGGCGGGTATTACACGCAAAGCGATTCCACCGGCGACATCCACAAGTTCACCGTGGGCCTGGCGGCGGCCATCGAGCGGCTGGGCGTGAACTGCCTGTACGGCCAGCAGGTCACCGCCCTGCGCAGCGACGGTCGCGCCGCCAGCGTGGTGACCACGCAGGAGGACGGCGAGCACACCCACGGCTTCGACGGCCTGGTGGTGTGCGCGGGCGTGGAAAGCCGGCGCTTCGCCAGCCAGCTGGGCGACCGCGTGAACATCTATCCCGTCAAGGGCTACTCGATCACCGTGAACCTGCTGGACGAGAAGAGCCAGCAATCGGCCCCCACCGTCAGCCTGCTGGACGACGAGACCAAACTGGTCACCAGCCGCCTGGGCGTGGACCGCTTCCGGGTGGCCGGCACGGCGGAATTCAACGGCTACAACAAGGATATCCGTGCCGACCGCATCCGCCCGCTGGTCGACTGGGTGAACCAGTGCTTCCCCGGCGTGAGCACCCGCCAGGTGGTTCCCTGGGCCGGCCTGCGTCCGATGATGCCGGACATGATGCCCCGCGTGGGTCGCGGCCGCAAAGCCAACGTGTTCTACAACACCGGCCACGGGCACCTGGGATGGACGCTGAGCGCGGGCACGGCGGACATGATCGGCAACATCGTGGGCCACTGCCTGCCGCAGGACGCCGTGGTGGGCTACCGGGCCGCCGTTCCTTCGGCTGCCTGAAGCCGGCAGGCCGGCCGGCCGGCGCAGCGGCCCGGCCGGCTTTGGTCATACTCGGGGGACATGACCGTCCTCGCGCAATCGCCGCTTCGTCATCCCGTCTTCCGGGCCTTCTACATCGGCTGCGTCTGCACGGCGCTGGGCTACACGATGCAGGGCACCCTGGCGGCCTGGCTGATGGCAACCCTGTCCACGTCGGCCGTCATGGTGGCCCTGGTGCAGACGGCCACCGCGGGTCCCATGGTCCTGTTCGGCCTGGTGGCCGGCTCGCTGGCGGACAACGTGGACCAGCGCCGCCTGATCCAGGCCACCCTGGCCGTGATGCTGGGCGCCGTGATCCTGCTGGGTGTGACGGAGATGGCGGACCTTCTCACCCCGGCGCTGCTGCTGGCCCTGACCTTCGTCGTCGGCGCCGGCTTCGCCTTCTACCTTCCCGCCCAGCTCGCCAGCGTCCAGGGCATGGTGGACCGGGACGAACTGCCCGCCGTGTCCGCGCTCAATGCGGTGGCCTACAACGCGGCGCGGGCGGTCGGGCCGGCCTTCGCCGGTGCCCTGGCGGCCTGGCTCAGCGCGGGCAGCGCCCTGCTGGCCAGCGGCGTGTTCTTTTCGCTGATGATGGTCGTCGTCCATCGCTGGAAGCCGCAGCGGCGCATCGCCCCGGGTCCGGCCGAGGGACTCCTGGGCGGCGTGCGCGCCGGCCTGCGGTTTGCCTGGCATTCGCAGGCCCTGCGGGCGATGACGGTGCGCAACCTGGGCTTCAGCCTGTGCGCGAGCGCGTTCTGGGCGCTCCTGCCCCTGATCGCGAAGGAGCAGCTGGCGGTTGGCGCGGGCGGCTTCGGCCTGCTGTTCGCGGCCTTCGGCTCGGGCGCCATCGGCGGCGCCTGGCTCGCGCCACGGCTGATCCGGCGCTCATCGCTCAACGCCACCACCACCTGGGGCGCCGTGGCCTGGGCCGCAGCCGTGGGGCTGATCGCGCTGACCCACATCGCCAGCCTCGTGGTCGCCTGCGCCGCGGTGGCGGGAGCGGCGTGGGTCACGGTCCTGTCCAGCCTGTCCGCCGGCACGCAAAGCTCGGCCCCCACGTGGATGCGGGCGCGCGCGGTCTCCATCTACCTGGTCGGCACGCAGACCGGCCTGGCGGTGGGCAGCGCGATCTGGGGGGCCATCGCCACGGCGGTGGGCATCCAGTGGGCCCTGCTGGCCTCGTCGGTCGTCTTGCTGGCGACCTATGCGCTGGTGCGCCGGCTGCGGCTGGAGCTGGGAACGGAAGCCGATACGGCACCCCACCCTGCCCTTGCCGAGCTGGCCGTGGCCGTCAAGCCGGACCCCGACGACGGGCCGGTCCTGATCCAGGTCCAGTACCAGGTCGAACGGGACCAGCAGCCCGCATTCCTGGCCGCAATGGAAGCGATCGGTCCGGCGCGCCGGCGCAGCGGCGCCAGCAACTGGCGCCTGTTCCGCGACCTGAGCGACCCGGAGCGCTTCGTGGAACGCTACGTGATCGAATCCTGGGCCGACTACCTGCGCCAGCGCGAACGCATGACGCAGGCCGACAAGAACCGCCAGGAAGCCGTGCTGCAGTTCCAGAAGGCGGATGTGCCGCTCCAGTTGTCACGCCTGATCGGGGTGGAGGTGGGCGCGGCCGCACTGGCCCATGAGGCCCGCAGGCCGGCATCCGGTTGACGCCGGGGAGGAACCCGCCAGCGTCAGACCAGCGTGGCGCCCGCCTTCAGTGACTTCATCACGAAGCTGGTCTTGCAGTCCTGCACGCTGGGGTGCTTGAGGAGCGTGTCCATGACGAACCGCGAGAAATGGTCCATGTCCACGACCATGACCTTGAGCAGCAGGTCCATCTCGCCGGTCAGCGACACGCACTCCACCACCTCGCTCCAGCCCTGGGCCGACGCCGCGATCAGGTCCAGCGGGCTGCGCTTGTCACCGCCCGAGGGCTTGGCCATGCGCACCTGGATGTAGGCGGTCAGCCCCAGGCCGACCTTGCGGGCACTGACCAGCGCTGCATACCCCGCCACCACGCCAGCCTCCTCCAGCTGCCGCACCCGCCGCAGCGCCGCCGAGGCCGACAAGCCGACCTCGCCACCGAGCTCCTCGAAGGAAAGGCGGCCACGCTGCTGCAACGCAGCAATGATGCGGCGATCAATGGAATCAAGGCTCACAGCTTCGCTCATAGAAATATTCTTGCACGATTCATGCGCACCAATTGAATTTAGCGCCCCAATTCGCATGAAAAAAGCGCGCGCCGCTGCCTACAGTGCAGGGATTCACCCCTTGCTTCACGGAGTGCGCACCATGGCCGACCTGTTTGACAACCCGATGGGACTCGAAGGCTTCGAGTTCGTCGAGTTCGCCTCCCCCACCCCCAACCTGCTCGAGCCGCTGTTCGAGAAGATGGGCTTCACCCTGGTCGCCAGGCACCGCTCCAAGGACGTGCTGCTGTATCGCCAGGGCGGGATCAACTTCATCGTCAACCGCGAGCCCAAGTCCGAGGCGGCCTACTTCGCCGCCGAGCACGGCCCCTCGGCCTGCGGACTGGCCTTCCGGGTGCGGGACGCGCACCTGGCCTACCAGCGCGCGCTGGAACTGGGCGCGCACCCCATCGACATCCCCACCGGCCCGATGGAGCTGCGGCTTCCGGCGATCAAGGGCATCGGCGGCGCGCCGCTGTACCTGATCGACCGCTACGAAGACGGCATGAGCATCTACGACATCGACTTCGAGTTCCTGCCCGGCGTGGACCGCCACCCCAAGGGCGTGGGCCTGAAGGTGGTGGACCACCTGACGCACAACGTCTACCGCGGCCGCATGGCGCACTGGGCGGCGTTCTACGAGCGGCTGTTCAACTTCCGCGAGATCCGCTACTTCGACATCAAGGGCGAGTACACCGGCCTGACCTCCAAGGCCATGACGGCGCCGGACGGCAAGATCCGCATCCCGCTGAACGAGGAATCGGGCAAGACCTCGGGCCAGATCGAGGAGTTCCTGATGCAGTTCTCCGGCGAGGGCATCCAGCACGTGGCCCTGCTCACGGACAACCTGCTGGAGACGGTGGACCAGCTGCAGATGGCGGGCATCCCCCTCATGAGCGCGCCCAACGACGTGTACTACGAGATGCTGGAGGAGCGCCTGCCGGGCCACGGCCAGCCGGTGCCCGAGCTGCAGGCACGCGGCATCCTGCTCGATGGCAGCACCGAGGGCGGGAGGAAGCGCCTGCTGCTGCAGATCTTCTCGCAGACGCTGCTGGGCCCGGTGTTCTTCGAGTTCATCCAGCGCCAGGGCGACGAGGGCTTTGGCGAAGGCAATTTCAAGGCGCTGTTCGAGTCCCTGGAGCGGGACCAGATCCGCCGCGGCGCGCTGCAGGTCGAGGGGGAGAAGCAGGACGCCTGAACGGGCGCTAGCCGAGCCGCGGAAGATCGGCGGGCGCGGGCTCGTACCACCGCCCGTCGCCCAGCATCATCTCCTGGTGCCCCCGACCCGCGGGGATCATGGGATAGCAGTTCTCCTGCTGCGCCACCCGCACGTCCAGGAAGAACGGCCCCGGCGCGGCCAGGCACTCGGCCAGGGCATGGGGCAGGTCCGCCGGGTCGTCGACGCGGCGCGCGCCCCAGCCAAAGGCTCGGGCCAGGGCCACGAAGTCCGGCATGGCGGCGTTCCAGCTGTGGCTCAGGCGGTTGCCGTGGATCAACTGCTGCCACTGCCGCACCATGCCCATATGGCTGTTGTTGGACAGCACCACCTTCACCGGCGTGGCGTGCTGCACGGCGGTGGACAGCTCCTGGATGTTCATGAGGATGGAGGCGTCGCCGCTGACGCACACCACCGTCTTGTCCGGGTGCGCCACCTGCGCGCCGATGGCGGCAGGCAGTCCATAGCCCATGGTGCCCGCACCGCCGGACGTGAGCCAGCGGCGCGGCTGATCGAAACGCAGGTACTGGGCGGCCCACATCTGGTGCTGGCCCACGTCGGTGGACACGATGGCATCGCGCCCCGCCAGTTGCCGCTGCAGCTCCCGCACCAGGTGCTGCGGCAGGATGTCCTGGCGGCTCGGCTCGAAGCCCAGGCAGTCGTGCGCGCGCCAGCCCTCGATGCGCGCCCACCAATCGTCCAGCCGCTGCGGCGGCGGGGGCGTGGCGGGCAAGGCGCCAGCCAGCGCCTCGAGCATGCGCGCGCAGTCCCCATGCAGGGCCACGTCCACCTGCACCACCTTGTTGATGTTGCGGGCGTCGATGTCGATGTGGATCTTGCGGGCATGGGGCGCGAAGTCCGACAGCTTGCTGGTGACGCGGTCGTCGAAGCGCGCCCCCACGCAGACGATCAGGTCGGCATGGTGCATCGCCTGGTTGGCCTCCAGCGTGCCGTGCATGCCCAGCATGCCCAGGAAGCGAGGGTCGGAGGCGGGGAAGGCGCCCAGCCCCATGAGCGTGAGCGTGGTGGGCAGGTGCCAGTCCCGCGCCAGGCGGGTGAAGGCCTCGCAGGCCGCAGGGCCGGCATTGACCAGGCCGCCGCCGCCATAGAGCACCGGGCGCCGCGCAGCGGCGAGCAGGTCGGCGGCCTGGCGCAGCAGCGCGGGCGCCGGGGCCTGGGGCGCCGCCGCCAAGGGGGCGGCCACCGCCACCGCCCGGCGGGGGCGCTGCAGCTGCACGTCCTTGGGCACGTCCAGCAGCACCGGCCCGGGCTTGCCCGAGGCGGCCACGCGCAACGCCTGCCGCACGGCCGACTCGGCCTCGCCCGCATCGCGCAGCTGGTGGTTCCACTTGGTCACGGGCCGGGACATGCCCAGGGCATCGCTTTCCTGGAAGGCCTGGGTGCCGATGACGCTGGTGGCCACCTGGCCGCTGATGCACACCACCGGGGTGGCGTCGCTGTGCGCGTCCAGCAGGCCGGTGATGGTGTTGCTCACGCCGGGCCCGGAGGTCACCAGCACCACGCCCACGCGCCCGGTGCTGCGGGCGTAGCCCTGGGCGGCATGCACCGCCGCCTGCTCGTGGCGCACCAGCACATGGCGCAGGGCCGGGCGCTGGTACAGCGCGTCATACAGCGGCAGGGCCGCGCCGCCGGGGTAGCCGAAGATCGTGTCCACGCCGCAGGCCAGCAGCGTGTCCAGCAGCAGCTCGGCGCCGTTGCGCGGGTCGTCCAGCACGGGGGCGGAAGGCAGGGGGCGGGCGGTGGTTTCCATGCCTCTACTTTTCCGCAGAACTGGCAGAATGTTTTCGATTTATTCGATTGATTACATGGCAAAAACGAAAATCCTTCGGCCAAAACTGGATATAGAAGAAGAATCACCCGTCCAGTTCGACCGCTTCGACATGGCGATCCTGCGCGAGCTGCTGGCCGACTCGCGCAAGACGCTGCAGGAGATCGGCGCCGCGGTGAGCCTGTCGCCCACCACCTGCTGGAGCCGCATCAAGCGGCTGGAAGCCGAGGGCGTGATCAAGCGCTACACGGTGGACCTGAGCCGCCCCAAGCTGGGGTGGCAGGACACGGTGATCGTGCAGCTGACGCTGGACAGCCACACCGACGAAGCGCTGTACGAGTTCGGCCGCACGCTGGCCACCATCCCCGAGGTGCTGGAGGCCTACCTCATCTCGGGCGACTACGACTACTTCATCCGCATCGCCGTGAAGAACACCCGCGACTACGAGCGCCTGCTGCGGGAAAAGCTGTACAAGATCCCGGGCATCCGCCACAGCAAGTCCAGCTTCGTGCTGCGCGTGCTGAAGGACGAACACATGCCCTTGTGAGCGCCCGGCAAAGACCACAGGCCACCCACACCCGGCGGGCTTCGGGTCAAATCCCCTCCCCATGGAACTCTCACCGGATTGGCGAACATGATGGAGGATTGGGCGCCCACGCTGGCGGCTGCACGGGCGCGCGTGGCGGCAGTGCGGCCCGAGGCCTACGCGCGCACGCGCAATGCGCTGGATGGTGCGGTGACCGGGCTGTCACCGTACATCACTCATGGCCTGGTCACCCTCCCCGAGGTGCTGGCCCAGGTGGATGCGCGCCATGCGCTGCACGCGCAGCACAAGTTCGTCTTCGAGCTGGGCTGGCGCGCGTACTTCCGCCACGTCTGGGCGCACCGCGGCGACGGCATCCTGCAATCGCTGCATGAGGGCCCGCTGCCCGACGAGGCCTACGCCCGCGCGCTGCCCGCCGACATCCGGGAGGCTCGCACCGGCGTGCCGGTGATCGACCAGTCCGTGCGCACGCTGTATGCCACCGGCATGCTCCACAACCACGCCCGCATGTGGCTGGCCAGCTACGTGGTGCACCTGCGCAAGGTGCACTGGCGCGCCGGTGCGGACTGGCTGTACGGCCACCTGCTCGATGGCGACCTGGCCAGCAACCACCTGAGCTGGCAGTGGGTGGCTGGCACCGGCAGCCGCAAGCCCTACCTGTTCAACGCGGAGAACGTGGCCCGCTACGCGCCGCCGTCCTGGCACAGCCCGGGCAGCGTGGTGGATACGACCTATGAGGTGCTGGAACGCATGGCGCAGGACGTGGCGTCCGCGCACACCCCAGGCCCGCCGCCTGCGGGCGTCCCGTCACAGGAGCCCCCGCTGGCTTCGCAGCCGCCCGTCCAGTCCAGCCCGAGGGGCGCCGATGCGCACGCCGTGGCGGGGCGGGATGTCTGGCTGGTCCACCCGTGGTGCCTGGGTGAACCGCCTGCGGACCTGCCGCCTGGCGCCGTGGTGATCGGCCTGTGGGTGGACGACTTCCACCGCCGCTGGCCATGGAGCGAGCGCCGCTGGCGCTTCGTCGGCAGCCGCATGGCGGAACTCACCCGGGAAACCTGGCACGACAGCGCGCAGGCCATCGGCGCCGCCCTGCGTGCGGCCCGCAGCGTGCGGACCGTCGACGACCCGCACCTCACCCCGTGGCTGTCGGCCTGGGCACGTGCTGGCGTCCCGCTGGCGATCGACCCTGCACCAGCCCTGTTCGCGCCGATCGAGCGGCGCTGCGATTCATTCTCGCAATGGTGGACCCGGGCCACGCGCGGCTTGGACACGGCCGCCGACCTGCTGGAGGCCGCGTCGCGGCGGCAGCCCCTGGCAGCATCCCGGGGGGCCGAGGCCTGATGCACCCGGCCGCCCTCGTCTGGTTCAAGCGCGACCTGCGGGTGCGTGACCACGCGCCGCTGGCCGAGGCCATGCACTTCGAGCAGGCGCTCGGCCTCGTGGTGATCGAACCCGAATGGCTGGACAGCCCCGAGTGCGATCCGCGCCATGTCGCCTTCCTGCTCGAAAACGTGGCGGCACTGCGGCAGGACTTGGCCGCGCGCGGCCTGCCGCTGCTCGTTCGCGTCGGGTCGGCGACGCAGGTGCTGGCGGACCTGCGCCGCGAATTCCCGTTCACGCACCTGTTCAGCCATGAGGAAACGGGTCCCGGCTGGAGCTACGCCCGCGACCTGGCCGTGGCCCGGTGGTGCCGCGAGTCAGGCGTGCAGTGGACCGAGTCGCCGCAGACCGGCGTGGTGCGCCGCCTGCGCTCGCGCGCCGGCTGGGCCGCGCGGTGGGAACAGCGCATGAATGCGCCCGAGGCACCGGCGGCGCAAGGCTTTCGTGCGCCGCCCGGGATCGCGCCGGACGCCTTGCCGACGCTGCGGGACCTGGGCCTGGCGATGCCGGCCAAACCAGTGCCCCCCGCCGGCGAGCGCGCCGCCTGGGCCACGCTGGACAGCTTCCTGGGCGGCCGGGGCCGCGACTACCGCCGCGCCCTGTCCAGCCCGCTCACCGCGGCCGAGGGCTGCAGCCGCCTGAGCGCGCACCTGGCTTTCGGCACGATCTCCATGCGCAGCGTGCACCAGGCCACGCAGGCGCGCATCGACCGCACGGCGGACGGGGCGCTGGCCTATGCGCTGCGCGGGTTTGCCAGCCGCCTGCGCTGGCACTGCCACTTCATGCAGAAGCTGGAGGACGAGCCGGCGCTCGAATTCCGCAACGTGGCCCGCTTCATGGACGGCCTGCGGCCCGGCGACGGCGTGAACGGCGACCCGGTGGACACCGAACGCCTGCAGGCCTGGTGCGAGGGCCGCACCGGCTACCCGATGGTCGATGCCTGCATGCGCCAGCTGCGGGCCACGGGATGGATCAACTTCCGCATGCGGGCGATGCTGGTGAGCTTTGCGGCCTATCACCTGGGGCTGCACTGGCGCGCGCCGGGCCTGTTCCTGGCGCGCCAGTTCCTGGACTTCGAGCCGGGCATCCACTGGAGCCAGATGCAGATGCAATCAGGCACCACGGGCATCAACACCCTGCGCATCTACTCCCCCGCCAAGCAGGCGCGGGACCAGGACCCGCAGGGCATCTACGTGCGCCAATGGGTGCCGGAACTGGGCACGCCCGCCTACCCCCGCCCCATCGTGGACGAGCGCCAGGCGCTGGCGGCGGCCAAGGCGACGCTGTACGGCCTGCGCCAGGCCGATGGCGCCCAGGCGGAGGCCGACGCCATCCAGCACAAGCACGGATCTCGCAAGAGCGGCCTGCCGCCGACGAAGGCGCCGCGCTGGCGCGGCCCGGCGGTCCCGCCCGGTCAGGGGCAGTTGTTCTAGCGGCCCGGTCCCACACCACGGAGCCATCAGTCGCGCAAATTGCGCGCCAGCATCTCCCAGAGTCCCTGGGCTGATGTGCTGAGTTGGGTCTCCGAGCGACGGATCATCGCGATCTCGCGTGTCAGCAGGGGCGCCGTCAAGGGGCGCATGACGAGGTCGGGGGCCCGGGCATCTAGGGCCATTCGCGGCAGGACGCCCACCACCTGGGCGTTGCGCAGGAATCCGATCATGGTCGAAAGGTGTTCCACTTCATCGTGCCAGGGCGGGGTGATGCCATGGCGCATGAGTTCGGTATCGATCAGGACCCGGTTGGCACTGCTGCGTCCCAGGCTCACGGGCTTCCAGGCCGCGAGATCGCGCCACTGGAGGGAGCGCTTGCGTGCCAGCGGATGCTGGGGCGGTACGGCCAGCACGAACGGATCCTGCGCCACGGGCTGGATCACCAGGTCCGCGTTGTCCCCGGTGACGACGGTGACACCGAACTCCGCCTCCCGGTTGATCACCGACTGCGTGACGCGCTGGCCGGTGTCGTCACGCACATGCAGGCGCACATTGGGAAAGGCCTGCCTGAACCGACTGAGCACCGCAGGCAGGCGACTGTAGGCGACGGTGGTCAGGCATGCCAACGTGACACTGCCCGCTTCGCCCCGGGCCTGCCGGTACACGTCCTGCATGGACTGGTCCAGTTGCGGCACGAGGATGCCAGCCTGCCGGGTCAATGATTGGCCCAGCGTGGACAAGGCCACCCGGCGGGAGCTTCGTTCAACCAACCGGCCCCCAACCACCTCCTCCAGTTGCGCGATACGCCGGCTCAAGGCCGACTGGGTGATGTGCAAGGTCTGCGCCGCACGGACGAAGCTCCCGTGCTGCTCCAGTGCCAGCAAGGCACGCAAGTCATCGATGCGGTAATTCATGCGAATCATGCATTGATGATAGAGAAAAACTCACTTTACCGCATCGATTCCACGGACAAGAATCCGCGCTCATTGAAAGCAACCCGACTTTTCTTCCCATGCCCGTCATCAAGATTTTCAGCAACCAGCGCCCCGGGGCGGCAGCCTGCGACGCCCTCGCGGGGGCACTGCGCTCACTGTGCATCGACTCGATGGGCGCCCAACCTGATGCCATTCAGGTGATCCTGGTGGAGGGCGCGCATGTGCTCGATGGCGCGTCCGTGTTCGTGGAGGCGCACTACCGGGATCGTCCCGACCGCAGGGGCGAGGCGCTGGTACGGTTCCTCGAGGGCCTGGACCGCGCCGTGCAGGCGGCCTATGGCGCCAAGCCGAGAATCCGCAGCTTCGCCATCGACCAGACCACCCTGGGTGCCGTGCGATGAGCTCCTTCAACCCTTCGCAGGCCGGGCGCATGAATCTGCGTGCCGTGGGAAGCTTTCACATCGGCGGCAAGCGCCAGACCCTCAGCGGCCTGCCGGTCGAGCAGATTCGGCTGGCGGTGGGTGCACCGGCGCGTACGGTGGACCCGAACGGCAGCTACGTGAGCGGGCAGATGTACGTCCAGTACTTCCTGCAGCAGGCGCCTGCCAGCCCGTGGCCCATCGTCCTGTGGCATGGCGGCGGCATGACCGGCGCCAACTGGGAGTCGACCCCCGATGGACGCCCGGGCTGGCTGCAGCGCCTGCTCGAGCGGGGATTCGACGTCTACGTGTGCGATGCCGTCGAGCGGGGGCGGGCAGGCTGGTCACGCTGGCCGGAGATCTACCAGCAGCCGCCCTTGTTCCGGACCATGGAGGAAGGATGGGACATGTTCCGCTTCGGTCCTCCGACCGACCTGTACCGCGACGGCCTGGACGTGCATCCGGGGCAGCAGTTTCCGGTGGAGGCGTTCGAAGCCTTCGTGGCCCAGTGGGTCCCCCGCTGGGCAGACCACGAGGCCATGACGCTGCAAGCCCACGAGCGCCTGCTGGAGAAAGTCGGGCCCTGCGTGCTGATGGCGCACAGCCAGGGCGGCGGCCTGGCAATGACCATGGCGACGCGACGACCGGACCTGCTCAAGGCCGTGGTGGCCATCGAGCCCTCGGGAGCGCCGGACGCGATGGCCCATGGCTCGCCGTTTCCCTCCTACCTCACGGTCTGGGGTGATTACGTCCACGACCACCCCATCTGGCGCAAGTACCGCGCTCGCGTGGATCACCACCTGCAGCAGCTGCACGCACTTGGCGCGCAGACCACAACACTGGACCTCCCCGAACACGGCGTGAGGGGCAACTCCCATTTCCCGATGCTGGATCGCAACAGCGACGAGGTGCTCGAACGCATCTTGCGCTGGGTTTCTCCCCTGACACTTCACCACCCCAGGAGCTCATGAAATGAATCGTTCCAAATTCCTTCGCCTGTCGCTGGCCCTGACGCTGTCGACGCTGGTCGCCAGTGCGGGAGCCCAGTCGCGTGACTGGCCCCAAAACCCCATCCGTGTCATCGTCCCCTTCGGCGCGGGCAGCGGCGCCGATCAAGTGGCCAGGTTGATCGGACAGGAAATGACGACCGCGCTGGGCCAGCCCGTCGTGATCGACAACAAGGCTGGCGCCGGCGGCAACATCGGCGCCACGGCGGCCGCTCGTTCCGCGCCGGATGGTTACACGCTGTTCCTGACCACCAATACCACCCAGGCGGCAAATCCCCATCTGTACAAGCAGCTGCCGTACGACCCCATCAAGGATTTCGCCCCCATCAGCCGGGTCGCCAACACCCCCGCGCTGCTGGTGGCGCATCCGTCGGTGCCGGCAAAGAACCTTGCCGAACTGATCGCCCTGGCCAAGTCGAAGCCGAACAAGCTGTCCTATGCCTCGGGCAGCGCGGGCACGCTGGTTCCGGGCGCCATGCTGACGTTCGAGGCGGGCATCGACATGATGCACGTGCCTTACAAATCGATCCCGGACGGCTTGAAGGACGTGATGGCAGGCACGGTGGACATGATGTTCACCGACATGGCGACCGGCTCCATACAGGTCAAGGCGGGCCGGGTCAAGGCGCTCGGCGTGAGCAGCGCCAAGGCGTCCGCGCTGATGCCGGAAGTGCCCCCGATTGCGCAGACGCTCAAGGGCTTCGAGCTGCTGGCCTGGTATGGCATGTACGCACCGGCGGGAACGCCCCAAGCGATCATCGACCGGCTCAATCAGGTGATCGTCACGGCCATGGCCAAGCCTGAAGTGGCCAGCAGGTTCGCATCCCTGGGTCTGGAGCCGATGACCAGCTCGCCCAAGCAACTCGGCGAGTTCAATCTGAGTGAGCTGGAGAAGTGGGGACGCGTGATCAAGAAGACGGGCGCCACCCCCCAGTAACCCAGCCTGGATCGGCCAAGGGCAGGACGGCGGATGCCGCCCCTGCCCGGCATGTCCGTTCATGGCCCGCGCCAGGCCGTTGCGGCCCGGCGCGCAGAGACCGAGGCCCGGACTGGGTTCAGCCGCCTTGCCTATGATCCCGGGCCATGAATGAAAGCCACACCCCTGCTCCCCTCCCGCGCCCGGTGGCCTGGCTAGGCTACGGCGGGCTGCTGCCCTTCCTCGGGCTGGCCGCCGCCGTGCTGCTGCGGGTGGAAGAAGACCTGGCGCGCGCGGCGCTGGTGGCCTATGGGGCCGTGATCCTGTCCTTCGTGGGCGCCCTGCACTGGGCCTTCGCGATGCTGCTGCCCGGGCTGGGCGAGGCCGGGCGCACGCGCCTGTTCGCCTGGAGCACCGTGCCGGCGCTGGTGGCCTGGCCAGCCTTGCTGGCCCCGCCGCACCTGGCGGCCTTCATCCTGGTGGCGGGCTTTGCCGCCCACTACCTGCAGGACCGGCGGCTGGTGCGCCAGCAGGCGCTGCCCGCGTGGTACCTGCCCTTGCGGCTGCAGTTGTCCAGCGTGGCCTGCCTGAGCCTGCTCACGCTGGTGCGGGGTTAAGGAACGTCGTGGCCTGACGGCACAGACGGCCTGGCGTGCCGCTCAATCGGGCGTAGCGGCTGCGCCAGCTGCCGCATCGGCCGGCGTGCCGACCACCCCGTCCTGGCACAACTGCGCGATGGCCGCGTCCGCGTAGCCCAGCTCGCGCAGCAGCGAGGTGGTGTGCTCGCCCAGCCGGGGTGGCGCTGACCGCAGCCCCGGACGCTGGCCGTCCAGGGTCAGGGGCAGGAGGGGCGTGCGGGTTTGCACGTCGCGGCCGGCGCCGCTGGCATCGGCCGGCACCGTGACGGGCGCCAGGCCGCCGGTGGCGTTGAGGTGCGGGTCATCGAACAGGTCCTGGGGTCGCGTGATGGGGGCGTAGGGCAGCCCGATCCGCTCGAAACGCTCGCCCAACTCCGCAGCGCTGAAGGCGGCGAAGCGCTCCCTCAGTTGCGGCAGCATCCACTCACGGGCTTGCACCCGGGCGTTGTTGCTGCCCAGGCGCGGGTCGGCCTTCAGGTCGGCCAAGTCGAACTCGTCGCACATCAGCGCCCACTGGGTGTCGCTGACGGCGGCCAGGAAGATCTGCTCGCCGTCCCTCACGGTGAACACGTCGTACACGGCCCAGGCGCTGATGCGGCTGGGCATGGGCGCAGGCGGCTTGCCCGTGACGGCGAACTGCATCATGTGCTGGGCCACGAGGAACACGTTGTTCTCGAACAGCGCGCTTTGCACCTGCTGGCCGCGGCCGGTCTTCTCGCGCCGGGCCAGTGCCGCCAGCACGCCGATGGCGCCAAACATGCCGCCCATGATGTCGTTGACGCTGGTGCCCGCGCGCAGCGGGTCGCCAGGCCGGCCGGTCATGTAGGCCAGGCCGCCCATCATCTGCACCACCTCGTCCAGCGCCGTGCGGTGCTCGTAGGGTCCGGGCAGGAAGCCCTTGTGGCTCACGTACACCAGGCGCGGGTTCAGGCGGGACAGGGCCTCGTGGCCGAAGCCCAGCTTGTCCATGGTCCCGCCCTTGAAGTTCTCGCTGAACACGTCGGCGCCGGCGAGCAGGCGCAGCACGATCTCCTGGCCGCGCGGGTCCTTCACGTCGACCGCCAGGCTCTTCTTGTTGCGGTTGAAGATACCGAAGAAGCCCGCGCCGGAGCCGAGCAGGCGGCGCGTGCCGTCACCCGCCAGGGGCTCCACCTTGATCACGTCGGCGCCGAGGTCGGCCAGGATCATGCCGCAGGTGGGGCCCATGACCATGTGGGTGAACTCGACGACCCGCAGGCCGCTCAGGGGAAGTTGGTCGTCAGGGGTCATGCGTTCGCCGCGCCGGCGGCCTTGCGGGATACAGCGGTGGGTGGGCGTCCATCGGCATAGGCAAATCCTTTGCCCAGCCCGGCTTCAGGCGTCATGCCGTACAGGGGTTCGCCCGGCAGGCCGGCCTGCAAGGCCGCGCGGCCGGCGAAGAGCCGCTCCAGGTCCACGCCCGTGCGCACACCCATGGCCTCGAACATGAACACCAGGTCCTCGGTGACCACGTTGCCGGAGGCACCGGGCGCGTAGGGGCAGCCGCCCAGGCCACCCTGCGAGCTGTCGAAGGTGCGCACGCCCACGTCCCAGGCCGCCAAGCAATTGGCCAGGCCCAGTCCGCGGGTGTTGTGCATGTGGGCCGCGCCGGTGCGCGCGCCGATCTCGGCGCGCACGCGCTGGAACAGGCGGCGCACCTGCGCCGGGTTGGCCATGCCGGTGGTGTCGGACAGGCCGATCTCGTCGGCGCCCGCCTGCGCCAGGGCTGCGGCGAGGCGCACCACCTCGTCGTCGGGGACGAGCCCTTGCAGCGTGCAGCCGAAGGCGGTGGACAGGCCGGCCTCGACATGGACGTGCGGCGCCATCTCGTTCCTCAGGGTCACGACCTGGCGAACCTCGTCGACCATCTGCTGGCGCGTCTTGCGCACGTTGGCCAGGGAGTGGGCCTCGCTGGCGGACACCGGCAGCGTGAGCTTGTGCACGCCGCTGGCCAGGGCCGCCTGCGCGCCACGCAGGTTGGGCACCAGGGCCATCACCGTCAGGCCGGGCAAGGTGAGCGCGTGGCGCACGACCTCGGCCACGTCCGCCATCTGCGGCAGCAGCCGGGCGGGCACGAACGAGCCGACCTCGATCTCGCGCAGGCCGGCACCGTACAGGGCGTCGATCCAGGCCAGCTTGTGCGCGGTGGGCATCGTGGCCTGGACGCTTTGCAAGCCGTCACGGGGGCCGACCTCGCTGATCAGGACTTCGGCTCGGGACCCGGTCCTTGCCGGCGGCAAGGCGCTTGCCAGGTCCGCGGAACCCACGGGGTGGACCTGCCCAGTCACCGCCGGTTCAGGACGCCGCGACGACGTCGAAGTGCTCCACGTGGGGCGGCTCCAGGAAGAACGGCCCGATGATTGCGCGCCACTCGGTGAAGGCCGGCGACTGGCGGAAGCCCACGGTGTGCGCCTCCAGGGTGTCCCACTCCACGGTCAGGATGAAGCGGCCCGACGTCTCCTGGCAGGCCAGGATGCGGTGGCTGCGGTAGCCGCCCGCCTTGGACAGCACGGTGGCTGCAGCGCCCGTGATGGCCTGCGCGAACGCATCGCGCTGCTCGGGGCGAACCTTGAAATCGGCAATCTCGACAATCATCACGTTCCTCTCGCGCCCGCCATCCGGGGCGCACTGTTCGCCTGAGCTTACCGCAGCGTCACGCGCGCCTGGCGCATCGACCGGGCCGCCAGGAGGAGATGGCGAATATCCATACTGGCAAGACTGTAAAGTGACCGACCGGTCTTTTTCATACTAATATGTTCATACCGGGCCAGCAATGCGTTGGATCCGGTGACCCCCGTGAACTTTCGAATTTCAAACTTTCTGGAGTTGTTCATGAAGAAAGCTTTACTCACCCTCTCCCTCGTGCTGGCTGCCGCTGGTGCCCAGGCGAAGGACATCGTCGACACCGCGGTGGCTGCGGGCGACTTCAAGACGCTGGCGGCCGCCTTGCAGCAGGCGGGCCTGGTCGAAACGCTCAAGGGCAAGGGCCCCTTCACCGTGTTCGCGCCCACCGATGCGGCCTTCGCCAAGGTGCCCAAGGCGCAGCTCGACGCCCTGCTGGCCGACAAGGCCAAGCTGACCGCGGTGCTGACCTACCACGTGGTGCCCGGCGCCGTCATGGCCAAGGACGTGAAGGCCGGCCCGGTCAAGACCGTCCAGGGCAGCTCGCTGACGATCAGCACCATGGGCGGCGTGAAGGTGGACAACGCCAACGTGGTGAAGACGGACATCGTGGCGGACAACGGCGTCATCCACGTGATCGACACGGTGGTGCTGCCCAGGTAAGCGGCGGCGGCCACCGTTGCCCCCAGGGCCTTGAAGTCGATTCAAGGCCCTTTTTCATGCCGCCGCCGAGCCGGTGGATGCGTCTCAGGCCGCCACGCGCGCCAGCCAGCCGCTGCCGATGTCCCACGCCAGAAACACCAGCACGCTGGTGACGGTGACCGCCAGGGCGGCCGTCGCCAGGCCCAGGATCATGGCGAGGCCATCGCGGAAGACGAGCGCCACCCCCATCAGCATCATGGCCACCGCGGGCAGGACATTGCCAAATGGAATGGGCAGGACGATCAGCAGCGCCATCGCGGCGACGGTCGCCGCGAACCAGGACCGGTCGGGCGAGGCCACCACGCCGGTGAGCCGGGGCCGCGCGTAGCGCCCTGCGACGAGGTAGGTGGTCACCAGGAACATGAGCACGCGCCGCGTCCACTGCTGCGACAGCACCAGTCCGGCGACCCGGCGCGGCAGCCAGTTGCCGGCCTGGCCGCGCCACAGGCCATAGGCCAGGGCCGCCATCCCCAGGCCGAGCACCGTGCCCACGCCCGGCACGGGCAACAGGCAGGGGGCCGCCATCAGCAGCAGCAAGGTGCCCGGCGCCTCGGGGCCGTGGGCGCGGGCCATGTCCTGGAGGGACAGGCCCTCGTCCGCGAGGGACGCAGCCGCCCGGCGCAGGCGTCGCGCGACGGGCGCCATCAGGTCCGCAGCCACTTGCCGGCGCGGCGGCCGGCGAGATCACGCACCGCTTTGTGGCCCGCCAGGGTGCGGACCGCGTCCACGAGGCCCTGGCCGCCGCCCCCATCGCCGCCACCGCGGGTCTTGCGGCGCAGGACAACCAGCAGCACCGTCGCCACGACGCCAGCCAGCAGCAGGCCCAGGGCACCCAGCGCCCAGGTGACCCACGCCAGGACCGCCAGGCCACCAGCCACCGCGGGCATCCACTGGACCAGCCAGGCCACCAGGGGCTCCAGGCTTGCCGCCATGGCCGGCCACACCGCGGCGAACTCCGGCGGGATCCAGGGCGCGATCCACTGCGGAATGCCCAGCGCCTGCACCAGGTCCGGCACGCCGGACAAGGCACCCGCGTTGGCAGCCGCCCAGGCCGCGACGGCGTGCAGCAGCCACACACCGCACGACCAGAACACCAGGAGGAAAGCCAGACCCAACCAGACCAGCAGGAGTGCCACGATTCGAATCCCTGATCAGAACGAAAAGGGCTTTTTATCGGAATCAGGGATTCCGATAAACCAGCGTTTTTCGCTCGACGACTTCAGGAAATCCGAAGCGACTGCGGTGCCGGCGAGGCAGGGCGCTGGCGCCTGGGGCGGGCGCGGGCTCAGATAGACGCAGCGGCTGGGCGTCTCCAGCTTTTCATGCAGCACGCACTCGAAGGCAATGGGCGCTTCCTGGATGCGCCGAGGTGCCACGCAGTGCGAGGGCACGGCCGCTAGGAGGTGATCGACCAGCGGGTGGTCGTGGTGGTCACCACCGTCGGTCGTCGCGCCCCTGATGCCGTCTACCTACAACTGGCCAGGCAGTCGGAGCCCTGAGCCCTTCATGAACCTCGTTAGCATCGAGGGTTGACCCGCCGACACCCCGGCCGCCCGACTCATCAATGCCGCACGTCACGTCCACACCCACCGCCAGCGACCTACTCGCCCAGGGCCACACGCCCAGGATGGCGCAGTAATGGGGTGTGACCTTCTGAGGCTTATCTGGAGCGAGTCCTGGCAAGAAAGTCAGTCAGGCAGTCCCCATCTGGCGCCCTCGGGGTGCGACGGCGAATGACGGCGAACGAGGGGAAATGGCAGTCGGTTTTCTGCAATCGAACGGCTGTAAGAGACATCGCATGGACCTGAGGATGATTCAGGCGAACGTCCACTGCGCAGCGGAAGCAGCCAGTCAGCCGGGTGATGCTGATAGACCGCTCTGCGCTGGGAGCGCCGCACCCCCAACGGCCCTCGCCCGGAATCAGGGTGCCCAAAGTTGCTCAGTTGTGCGGTCGGGCCGTGAGGCGGCCTGCCAGGGTCAATGAAGCTCGCAGTGTGTCGTTGATGCGGGTCTGCCAGCCTTCACCGCTTTCGCGCAGGGCTGCGACGACATCTGCATCGAGACGGATCTTGACGGGCTCCTTCGTCATGGCCGCCTTGGGGCGACCCCGGGGCCTGAGCTTGCCGCCTTCGTATTGATCGGCCTGCTCGAAGAATTCTTCGGTCAACTCCGGCGCATCGTCCGGATCAGACCAGGTAGCGGGCGTAGAGCGCTTTTTCGCGGTCATTGGCTTTTCTCATACTGATGATGCGGCGTGCCTCGCCGCGAGGGGTCCAGACAAGCACCACCAGACGGGCGTCCAACAGACCAACGGTGATGAAGCGGTCCTCTGTGTAGTTCTGGCGGGTGTCCTGTCCAGTGAAGTGACGCCCATTGAACACTTCCCCCGCTCGGGCAAAGTCCAGACCCCTTTCTTCGAGGGTCTTTTCCCGTTTGGAGGCATCGAACTCGATTTCCACACATTTAATGTACACCCATTAAATTGAGGCGGCAAGTGCCGGTTCGGCTCACAAGCAGACGCTAGCCAGCGCCGAATCAAGTGGCCGCCCCCAGCCTGCAGCGGTCAGAATTGCGCCCGAATTTTTGCCAAGCCACCCCTTTCCGCGGCGACTGCAAATGCCTTTTCCGCTGGTAGCAGTCACCGCCAGAACCGATCCGCTTGACAGGTTCCGCATCGCAGAACACAATCCCGCATGATCCATTCATTCAGGTGTCCGGATACGGAGGCGCTCTTCCACAGCAGGGCTGTCCGCCGTTTCGCGAACATCGAACGGGTGGCCAGGCGCAAGCTGTTGCAACTGCATGCCGCCACGGAATTGGCGAGCCTGCGCATTCCCCCGGGCAACCAGCTGGAGGCATTGAAGGGCGACCGCAAGGGGCAATACAGCATCCGCATCAACGGCCAGTGGCGGGTCTGTTTTTCCTGGCATGACGATGGAGCCCGCGATGTCGAGATCGTGGACTACCACTAGGAGTTGAACATGGCAGTACTGCTCGACGAAATCCACCCCGGTGAGATCCTGCTGGAGGATTTCATGAAGCCCATGGGCATCACGGCGCGCCAGCTCGCGGCCGACATCGACGTTTCCCCCAGCCGGATCAGCGACCTGGTCCACGGCAACCGTCCCATCACGGCAGACACGGCCTTGCGCCTGGGCCTGTTCTTCAACATGGACCCACGCTTCTGGCTCAACCTGCAGATGGAGTACGACATGCGCGTGGCCTCAAGGACCTTGCAGGCGAAGATCGCCCCGCGCATCCGGGTGTTCCAGGCGCAGGCTGCGGCCTGACGCCACCTGTTATCCGGCCATGGAGCCTCGGCAGCGGCCCTGTCCAGCCCGTTAGCATTGAGGGCTGATTGCCGCACCCCGGCCACCGAATCCCTCGATGCCCCAAGACACCCTCCTCACCCCCAGCGACCTCCTCGCCCAGGGCCACACCCCCATGATGGCCCAGTACCTCGCCATCAAGGCCGGGTACCCCGACACGCTGGTCTTCTACCGCATGGGGGACTTCTACGAGCTGTTCTTCGACGACGCCGAGAAGGCCGCCCGGCTGCTGGACATCACCCTCACCCGCCGCGGCCAGTCCGCCGGGCAGCCCATCCCCATGGCCGGCGTGCCCTTCCACTCGGTGGAGACCTACCTCGCCCGCATCATCAAGCTCGGCGAGTCCGTGGCCATCTGCGAGCAGGTGGGCGATGTCGCCACCAGCAAGGGCCCGGTGGAGCGCAAGGTGGTGCGCGTGGTCACCCCCGGCACCCTCACCGACACCGCCCTGCTGTCCGACAAGAGCGAGGCCTTGCTCCTGGCCGTGCACCAGGGCGCCCGCCACCGCCTGGGCCTGGCCTGGATGGCGGTGACGCAGGGCGCGCTGCAGCTGGCCGAGGCCGACGGCGAGGACCTGGAGGCCTGGATCGCCCGCATCGCCCCGAGCGAGGTGGTCTACAGCGCCGAGGTCACCCCCGTCTTCGAGCAACGCCTCAAGGCCGTGCGCAACGCCAATGCCACCGGTGCCCTCCCCCTGACCGTGCGCCCCGCCTTCCAGTTCGACGCCGGCCTGGGCGAGCGCAAGCTGTGCGAGCAGCTGCAGGCCGCCAGCCTGGGCGCCTGGGGCGCCGACGGCCTGCCCGAGGCCCATGCTGCCGCCTCCGCCCTGCTGGCCTACGCCGAGCACACCCAGGGCCGCGCCCTCACCCATGTCCACAGCCTGCAGGTGCAGCGCGATGACGAACTGATCGACCTGCCCCTGACCACCCGCCGCAACCTGGAGCTGGTGCAGACCCTGCGCGGCGACGACGGCCCCACCCTGTTCAAGCTGCTGGACACCTGCATGACCGGCATGGGCAGCCGCGCCCTCAAGGCCTGGTTGCTGGAGCCGCGCCGCGACCGCACCCAGGCCATCGCCCGCCACGACGCCATCGAGGCCCTGCGCACCGGCCCCTGGCAGGACCTGCGCGACTACCTCAAGGGCACCAGCGACGTGGAGCGCATCACCGCCCGCATCGCCCTGCGCCAGGTGCGCCCGCGCGAGCTGGTGGGCCTGCGCCACTCCCTGGACAAGGCGCAGCGCCTGGCCCCGGTGCTCGCCGGCCAGCCCGGCCTGCTGGCGCGCATCGCCACCGACCTCGTGCCGCCGCCCGAATGCGCGCCCCTGCTGGTAGCCGCCATCCAGGAGGAGCCCGCCGCCCTGGTCCGCGACGGCGGCGTCATTGCCCCCGGCTTCGACGCCGAGCTCGACGAGCTGCGCGCCATCCAGGACAACGCCGACGGCTTCCTCGTGCAGCTGGAGGTGAAGGAGCGCGAGCGCACCGGCATCGCCAACCTGCGCGTGCAGTTCAACAAGGTGCACGGCTTCTACATCGAGGTCACCCAGGGCCAGCTGGACAAGGTGCCCGACGATTACCGCCGCCGCCAGACCCTGAAGAACGCCGAGCGCTTCATCACCCCCGAGCTCAAGGCCTTCGAGGACAAGGCCCTGTCCGCGCAGGAGCGCGCCCTGGCCCGGGAGAAGTGGCTGTACGAGCAGCTGCTGGACCAGCTCCAGCCCCACATCCCCGCCCTCACCCGCCTGGCCCGCGCCATCGCGGCGCTGGACGCGCTGTGCGCCCTGGCGGAACGCTCCCTCACCCTGCACTGGTGCCGCCCGCAGTTCATGAAGGAGCCGGGCATCGAGATCAGCCGCGGCCGCCACCCGGTGGTGGAGGCCCGCCTGGCCGAGACCAGCGGCGGCAGCTTCATCGCCAACGACACGCGCCTGGGCCCCAGGCAGCGCATGCAGATCATCACCGGCCCCAACATGGGCGGCAAGTCCACCTACATGCGCCAGGTGGCCCTGATCTGCCTGCTGGCCTCCATCGGCTCCTACGTCCCCGCCCAGGCCTGCCGCCTGGGCCCGATGGACGCCATCCACACCCGCATCGGCGCGGCCGACGACCTGGCCAACGCCCAGTCCACCTTCATGCTGGAGATGACCGAGGCCGCCCAGATCCTGCACGCCGCCACGCCCCACAGCCTGGTGCTGATGGACGAGATCGGCCGGGGCACCTCCACCTTCGATGGCCTGGCACTTGCTAGCGGGATTGCCACGCACCTGCATGACAAGACCCAGGCCTACACCTTGTTCGCCACGCACTACTTCGAGCTGACCGAATTCCCCGCACGCCACCACGCGGCGGTGAACACGCACGTCAGCGCCACGGAGGCGGGGCATGACATCGTGTTCCTGCACGAGATCCAGCCCGGCCCCGCCAGCCGCAGCTACGGCATCCAGGTCGCCCGCCTGGCCGGCATGCCGTCGGCGGTGGTGAACCACGCCCGCCACACCCTGGCCGCCCTGGAGGCCCAGCAGACCGAGGCGCGTGAGCAGGTAGACTTGTTCGCACCCCCGCCCGAGCCCGCGATGACGGCCCACAGCGCGGTCGAATCCGCCCTGCGCGAGCTCGACCCCGATGCGCTGAGCCCACGCGAGGCGCTGGACGCGCTGTACCAATTGAAGAAGAAACTGGAGTCCCGATGACCTACTGCGTCGGCATCAAGCTCAACGCCGGCCTGGTGTTCCTGTCCGACTCGCGCACCAACGCGGGCGTGGACCACATCAGCACCTTCCGCAAGATGATCGTCTACGAGCGCCCGGGCGACCGCTTCATGGTGCTGCTGTCGGCGGGCAACCTGTCGATTTCGCAGTCCGTGCGCGAGATCCTGCAGGTCGAGCAGCTGCGCGACCCGGACGGCGGCGAGCCGATCACCATCTGGAACGCCAAGAGCATGTTCGACGCCGCCCGCATCCTGGGCCAGGCCGTGCGCCGCGTGTACGACCGCGACGCCGCCTCGCTCAAGGCCGCGGGCGTGGAGTTCAACGTGAGCCTGATCTTCGGCGGGCAGATCCAGGGCGAGGGCATGCGCCTGTTCAACGTTTACAGCGCCGGCAACTTCATCGAGGCCACGGCCGAATCGCCCTACTTCCAGATCGGCGAGTCCAAGTACGGCAAGCCCGTGCTGGACCGCGTCATCACCCCCGACACCCCGCTGGACGAGGCCGCCAAGTGCGCCCTGGTGTCCATGGACTCCACCATGAAGTCCAACCTGTCCGTGGGCCCCCCGCTGGACCTGGTGGTCTACGAGTCCGGCAAGCTGCAGTCGGACAAGGTGGCCTGCCTGGGCGTGAACAACCCCTACTACCAGATGCTGCACAAGACCTGGGGCGAGAAGCTGCGCCAGGTGTTCGACAGCCTGGAGGACCCGGTGTGGGACGACACCCGCACGGACACGCCGCTGAAGGTGGAAGACGCGCGCTGCCGGCCCCTCAAGAAGCTGGGCCGCTCCGACGAGAAGCTGATCTGACACCGACCGCTTCCCCCCGGGGCCGCCCATGGGCCTGATCGTCTTCTCCCACGCCAACAGCTTCCCGGCCGGGACCTACCAGGTCCTGTTCCGGCAGCTGCGCTCGCGCGGCTTCGTCGTCAAGGCGCTGGACATGTTCGGCCACGACCCGCGCTATCCCGTCTCCAACAACTGGACGCACCTGGTCTCGCAGCTGCACGAGTTCGCGGAGGCCGAGTCCGTCAAGGCGGGCGAGCCGGCCTGGCTGGTGGGCCACTCGCTGGGCGGTTTCCTGAGCGTGATGTGTGCCGCCCGGCACCCCGAGGTGGCGCGTGGCGTGCTGCTGCTGGACTCGCCGCTGCTGGGTGGCTGGAAGGCCACGGCCTTCGGCGCGATGAAGCGCACGCCGCTGGTGGGCGCAGTGTCGCCGGGCACCATCAGCCGCAAGCGCCGCAACCGCTGGCCCACCAAGGAAGCGGCCTTCGAGCATTTCCGCCACAAGAAGGCCTTTGCCCGGTGGGACGAGCAGGTGCTGCGCGACTACATCACCCATGGCACGCACGACGAGGACGGCGAGCGCGTGCTCAATTTCGACCGCGATGTCGAGACCGCCATCTACAACACACTGCCCGACAACCTGGAGCGCCTGCTCAAACGCCACCCGCTCAAGTGCCCGGCGGCCTTCATCGGCGGGCTGCAGTCCGAGGAGTTGAAGCAGGTGGGCACCGCGCTGACACAGCGTGTCACCCAGGGCCGCATGGCCCTGATGGACGGCAGCCACCTGTTCCCGATGGAAAAGCCCCTGGCCACGGCGGCGGCCATCGAGGCCGCCCTGCGGGCGATGTGAGGGCCCGTCAGCCCTTCCAGGCCACCGTACCGGTCCACCAGGTGGCCAGCACGACCACCCCGAACACGATGCGGTAGTACGCGAACGGCACGAAGCTGTGGGCCGCGATGTACCGCAGCAACCATCGCACGCACAGCCAGGCGCTGAGGAACGAGAACACCAGCCCCACGCCGAAGACCGGCAGGTCGGCCATCGACAGCAGGGCGCGCTCCTTGTACAGGCTGTAGGCGCCCGCACCGATCAGGGTGGGGATGGCGAGAAAGAAGGAGAAATCCGTCGCCGCCTTGCGCGACAGGCCCAGCAGCATGCCGCCGATGATGGTGGCGCCGCTGCGGCTGGTGCCGGGGATCATGGCCAGGCACTGCACCAGGCCCACCTTGAGCGCGTCGCGCCCGCGCATCTCGTCGACATCGTGGATGCGCACCGCCGCCGCCTGCCGGCGCTCCGCCCACAGGATGATGAAGCCGCCCACGATGAAGGTGGTCGCCACCACGGCCGGCGTGAACAGGTGCGACTTGATGAACTTGCCCAGGAGCAGCCCCATGATGACCGCGGGCAGGAAGCCGATGGCCACGTTCATGGCAAAGCGCTGCGCGCTCTCGTGCGTGGGCAGGCGCACCAGGGTCTCGCGGATGCGCTGCCAGTAGACGATGATCACCGCCAGGATGGCGCCGGTCTGGATGGCGATGTCGAAGACCTTGGCCTTCTCGTCGTCAAACCCAAGCAGCGCGCCGGCCAGGATCAGGTGCCCCGTGCTGGAGATGGGGAGGAACTCGGTCAGTCCCTCGACGATGCCCATGATGGCGGCCTTGACCAGCAATGCGATGTCCACGTGATGTCCCGGAAAAAACTCCCGGGATTATCGCTGGGGCAGGTCGCCCAGCCGTCAGCCGGCCTTCAAGGCGCGGATGGCCGAGGCGCTCATCATCCGCCGTCTGGCAAGGCCCAGGGGGAGTCGAAGTCCCGGGCCGTAAGCAAGTAACGGCCCCGTCCTACACGATGGACGAGGCCCAGGCTGTCTACTTCAAGCCGATCACCCCGACTCCTCTGAGTCCCCTCCTCCTCCGGGGTGAGCTGGTCCGGCCCTCCGTCCCGCGACTGGCATATTGCCCCCGGTCCGCTCCGGGGGCTTTTTTTTGCCCATGAAAAAGCCCCTGGCGCGCGCCGCGTCCCAGGGGCAATCCTTGGAGAAACCGGAGACATCCGGCGACTTGATTGTTGCCAGATGTATCTCAGGCGTCAATCACCCGGCGCGCCGGCCGGCCGCTCAGCCGCGGGGGCCCCGGCGGCCGTCATCCCAGTCGCCGCCATGGCCGTGGCCATGGTGGCGGTGGCGGTGCTTCCACTTGTAGTGCCCGGGCGGCCAGCCGGGCGCGGGCTGCACCATCACCGGGGCCGGGTAGACCACCGGCGCCGGGTAGACCACCCGGGGTGGGGCGTAGATCACGCGCGGCGGGGTGTAGACCGGCTGCGGATACACATACACCGGTGCCGGCTGCACCCAGCCCGGGGAACCGCTGCTGATGCCGATGGACCAGTGCACATTGCTGTCCGCCCGCGCGGCCGGGGCGGCGCCCAGGGCGGCCAGGCCCAGCAGGGCCGCCGCCAGCGTCAGGGTTCGGGCTCGTCTCATGGTCGTTCCTTTCTTTGGATGGCCAGGCAGCGCAATCGCCGCCCAGGTACTCATCTAACGCCAGGAAAGCCCAGCCGTGGACATCTGTCCGGTCAAACGCGTTGCCAGACGTAACCGCGCCCTGGGGGCCCCCTAAAATCGGCAGGTTATGACCGCCCCTTCCGACAAAGACAGCGCCAAGCCGAGCAACTTCCTGCGCCAGATCATCGAACGTGACCTGGAGCAGGGTACCTACGCGCAGCGCCGGTGGGCCGGCCACCCCGCCGACGCCGCCACCCATGCCGCCGGCGTGGCCGACCCGGCGAAGATCCGCACCCGCTTCCCGCCCGAGCCCAACGGCTACCTGCACGTGGGCCATGCCAAGAGCATCTGCCTGAACTTCGGCCTCGCCCGCGACTACGGCGGTGTGTGCCACATGCGCTTCGACGACACCAACCCCGAGAAGGAGGAGCAGGAGTACGTCGACGGCATCCTGGACGCCGTGAAGTGGCTGGGCTTCGGCTGGGACGCCAACGGCACCCGCCACCTGTACCAGGCCTCGGACTACTTCGACTTCATGTACCGCGCCGCTGAATACCTGATCGGCGCGGGCCTGGCCTACGTGGACGAACAGACGCCCGAGCAGATGCGCGCCAACCGCGGCGACTTCGGCAAGCCCGGCGTGGACAGCCCCTTCCGCAGCCGCACGCCCGGGGAAAACCTGGCGCGTTTTCGCGAGATGCGCGATGGCAAGCTCGCCGACGGCGCCGCCGTGCTGCGCGCCAGGATCGACATGGCCAGCCCCAACATCAACCTGCGGGACCCGGCCCTGTACCGCATCAAGCATGCCGAGCACCACAACACCGGCAACCGCTGGTGCATCTACCCGATGTACACCTTCGCGCACCCCATCGAGGACGCGCTGGAGAACATCACCCACAGCATCTGCACGCTGGAGTTCGAAGACCAGCGCCCGTTCTACGACTGGCTGCTCGATCGCCTGAGCGAAGGCGGCCTGATCAACACCCCGCACCCGCGCCAGTACGAGTTCGCCCGCCTGAACCTGACCTACGTGGTCACCAGCAAGCGCAAGCTCAAGCAACTGGTGGACGACAAGCACGTGGACGGCTGGGACGACCCGCGCATGCCCACCATCGTCGGCCTGCGCCGGCGCGGCTACACGCCCGAGAGCCTGCAGCTGTTCGCCGAGCGCATCGGCGTGACCAAGGCGGACAGCTGGATCGACTACAGCACCCTGGAAATCGCCCTGCGCGACGACCTGGACCCCAAGGCCGCGCGTGGCATGGCGGTGCTGGAGCCCGTGAAGCTGGTGATCGACAACTGGGACGCCGTCATGGGCGCCGGCCACCTGGAGCCCTGCACCGCCCCCGTGCACCCGCACCAGCCCGAGCGCGGCCAGCGCAGCTTCAGCTTCGGCAAGGCGCTGTGGATCGAGCGTGGCGACTACGAGGAGGTCCCGCCCAAGGGCTACAACCGCCTGTTCCCGGGCAACAAGGTGCGCCTGAAGTACGGCTATGTCGTGGAGTGCACCGGCGCGGACAAGGACGCAGCCGGCAACGTCACCACCGTGCATGCCACCCTGATCCCCGACACCAAGAGCGGCACGCCCGGCAGCGACAGCGTCAAGGCCAAGGGCGTGATCACCTGGGTGGGCGTGCACGACGCCGTGCCCGCGCAGGTGCGCCTGTATGACCGCCTGTTCACCGTGCCGCAGCCCGGCGCGGGGGACAAGGACTTCCTCGAGGAAATCAACCCCGACAGCCTGAAGGTCGCCCAGGCCTACGTGGAGCCGTCCGTCGCGGCCTGCCCGCCCGACACGCGCTTCCAGTTCGAGCGCCACGGCTACTTCGTGGCCGACCGCAAGGAGCACGTGGCCGGCCGCCCGGTGATCAACCGGGTGACCGGGTTGAAGGACACCTGGGCGAAATGAGGGACCAGCCCGGGGCACGGCGCCCCGGGCTACCCCCGGTAGCGGCGGCGGGCCAGGTGCCCGCGCGCGGGTGGCCAGGCCGGGGGCACGGGCCGGTGCACGACAGGCCGCGAGCGGATCATTTCCTCGAAGGCACTGTCGGCCCCCATGCCACTGCCGGCGCCGCCATCGAGGGCGCGGCCGGGGTCGGCGTGGAAGGCGTCGCGAAACGCGGCACCGGAGGAGGTGCGAAGAGACATGGCAGGTCGGTTGGGCACGCTGGTGACTCCCTGGACGGACTCGCCGCGCGTCTTGTGAACACGCAGCGCCGGACAAGCCCTCAGGGTAGCACCGGCGCGTTCTCTTCCGGCTTGCGCGGACGGTAGTTTTTCAGTCGGCCCGCCCCGGCACGCTCAATCCGGCAGCCCGACGCCGCCCGACTGGCCCGCGCGCGCCAGCCGCAGCTCGTTCTCGCCCTGCTGGCCGCCATGGGCCGGCAGGGCCTGGCCTGCCGGGTCGAGGACCTGGGACAGGCTGGCGGCCAGGCGCTCGTCGGCATCCGCATCGGTGCCCACGTAGACGCCGCGCGTGAGCGTGACGTGCGCAGCCTCGAAGGCGCCGGCGCCCGCGCACAGCACGGTACGCGTGGGCGCATCCTGCGCGGCCAGCACCAGCATCGCCGGCGTCACGGCCTCGGGGCCGAAGGCCTGCACCATGTCGGGCGGGAACAGGTCATGCGTCATGCGGGTGGTGGCGGTGGGCGCCAGGCAGTTGACGCGGATGTCGTGCTTCGCGCCTTCCAGGGCCAGCGTCTGCATCAGTCCCACCAGCGCCATCTTGGCCGCGCCGTAGTTGGCCTGGCCGAAGTTGCCGTACAGGCCGCTGGACGAGGCAGTCAGGACGATGCGGCCGTACCCCTGCCCGGTCATGTGCGGCCAGGCGGCCTTGCAGCAGTGCACCGCGCCCATGAGGTGCACGTCCAGCACGAAGCGGAAATCCGCCAGGTCCATCTTGGCGAATGTCTTGTCGCGCAGCACGCCGGCATTGCTCACGAGGATGTCGAGGCGGCCCCAGGTGTCCACCGCCTGCTGGACCATGGCCTGCACGGCCTCGAAGTCGGTGACCGAGGCGCCGTTGGCGATGGCCTCGCCGCCGCGGGCGCGGATCTCCTCCACCACGGCCTGCGCCGCCGTGAGGGAACCGCCGGTGCCGTTGACCGCGCCGCCCAGGTCATTGACCACGACCTTGGCGCCGCGCGCGGCCAGCGCCAGCGCATGCGCGCGGCCCAGCCCGCCGCCTGCGCCGGTGACGATGGCCACGCGGCCCTTGAAATCCAGTGCCATGGGGAGATGCTCCGTCGAGTTGCGATGGCCTGCCACTCTACGCGCCGCACCCCGCCGACGGGTGTCACCGGCGGCACCCGGGCCGTCGGACGACGCGCCGCGGCAACAGGGGCGCCGCCAACGCCCCCAGGCGACCGCCCTCCCCGGGCGGCTTGCCTGGACTTACAGCGGGAAGGCCGCCGCCACGTCCACGACCAGGCGGGAGCTGCGATTGAGGATCAGCACATCGGCGCCCACGCGCACATAGGCGTGGTTGGTGGGCAGCGGCGGCAGGCGCTGGACCAGCACCGGCGGTACGGGGTACCACACCACGTCGGCCGCCAGGGGCTGGCCCACGATGTACTTCTTGGCCTGGCCGGGGGGCAGGCAGCCGTTGTTCTTCTTGGCCAGGCCCGGCGGGCAGCGCTTGGCCTGGGCATACCGGTCACCGTAGTAGGCCTGCACCGTCGCGCGGTCCTGGTCGCCGAAGACGGCGCCGACGCGGATGGACACCTGAGAGCCGGACGAGCCGGAGGGCGCGGCCGTGGCCTGGGCGGCAGGTGCACCCTCGCGCTTGCGCTGCTGGCCGGGCGCGTCGTCCTTGTCGGCCCGGGCCGGGCCTGCCGCCACCAGGGCAGCCAGCGCCAGCAGCACGGCAGGACGCCAGGGAGTCAGGGACTTCTTCATGGATGGACCTCCTCTTCAGTCAACGGGCCGGCCGGGGCGGCCCCGGCCTTGTGTGACAGCCTCATCCTGCGAGTCTTGCTGATCAATTGCAAGTCCCCGGGGATCTGGAAACAGTCTCCGGGGAGTTCTTACCCGCGGTTACACCTCGGCCCCTCGCGATGACCGGGGCACGGAGACCACCGGGCGGTGATCAGGACGCCGTGGTCACGGCGCGGCCAGCGAGGGCGCGATGGCGGCCCGGGACAGGCCCAGGCGCTCGGGCGCGATGTACTTCTGGCGGTAGATCTCGAAGGGCATGGAGTCGCTGGCCTCGATGCGGCGCTGCTGCGCGACGGACTCCTCGCTCAGCGCGGTGAAGCGGGCCTGCTGCGCGGCGCTCCAGGGTTGCGCCAGCAACCACTCGCGCGTGTGGCGGGACTGCGCCAGGCCGAAGTCCATGAACGAGTGGCCGTGGTCCGCGGCCATCGCCTGCAGAACGCGGGCCGAGGGCAGCGCCTGGGGGGCGTCCAGCATGGCACGCGCATCGGCCAGGGCCCGCGCATGGGGGGCGTGACCGGGGGCGCCGCCGTCCGGGCCGTCCGCGCCACGCGGCTGGTCATCCAGCAGGCGCGCGATCGGCTCGAGCTGGTCGACCAGCGCGTGGCCCCACTCGGCCAGGCGCACCTCGCCGTCGCCGCGCTCGAGCATCAGCGCCGGGTCGCGGCCGAAAGCGGCGGTACGGTGCTGGTTGCGGCCGAGCTGGGCGATCTCCTGCGGCGTGTCGGGCGGGCTGTCGGCCAGCAGGCAGTGCAGCAGGAACAGGTCGATGAAGCGCATGGCCTGCGCCTGGATGCCCAGGGGCTCGAAGGGGTCGAGGTCCAGCAGGCGCACCTCCACGTACTCGACGCCGCGCTCGCGCAGCGCATGCAGCGGGCGCTCGCCAGGGAAGATGCCGCGCTTGGGGCGGATGGTGCCGTAGAACTCGTTCTCGATCTGCAGCAAGGTGGTGGCCAGCTGGTGGTAGCCGCCCTGCCCGTCCTGGATGCCGATGGCCTCGTAGGCCGGCCAGGGCTGGGTCAGGGCTTCGTGCAGCGAGGCGGCATAGCCGTCCAGGCCGTTGTAGCTCACCGCCAGGCTGGCCTGCGCCTCGCTCTGGTAGCCCAGGCGACCCATGCGCAGCGAGGTGGCATGGGGCAGGTACAGCGTGCCCTCGGACAGCGTTTGCAGCTCGTGCCGCCGTCCCTGGACGAAGCAGCTGTTCAGGGCCGGCGAGGCGCCGAACAGGTACAGCAGCAGGAACGCATGGCGGCGGAAGTTGCGGATCAGCGCGAAATAGCCGTCGCTGTCCACGCCGGGCATGGACCAGTTGTAGTGGATGCCCGAGATGGTCTGCATGCGCCGGCCGTAGCGGTGCGCCAGCCCCATCCGGTAGACGCTCTTGGCCTGGCCCACGTTGGAGCTGCCGTAGCGGCCGATGGGGATCTGGTCCTCCGCGGGCAGCGCGCAGGGCATGCTGGAGGCCCAGAGCATCTCCTCGCCCAGGGCGCGGACGGTGAACTGGTGGATCTCACGCAATTCGTCGACCACACCCTGCGGCGTGGCATGGACGCCGGTGATCAGCTCCAGCTGCGCCTCGCTGTAGTCGGTGGTGATGTGCGGGTGCGTGAGCGCCGAGCCCAGGGCCGCGGGGTGCGGCGTGGCCGCCAGCGCGCCCTGCGGCGTGGCGCGCAGGCTTTCCTTTTCGACGCCGCGCCGGATGCCGGCCAGGCGGGCAGGGTCCAGCCCGTGCAGGGCCGGCGATGCAATTCTCATGGACGTGTCTTCAGCGCCGGGACAGGCCCGGCCAAGGTGCCGAAGTTAACACCTTTGGCCGATTCCTGCCGAGGCGCCGCCCCGCCGGCGGCGGCGTCAGTTGCGGTCGACGCGGCGGGTGCGCGTGTCGCCCGCGCCCATGGTCGTGTCCGAGCGGGGCATGGACTCCGTGGTGGTGGTGGTCGTGGTCGATCCGCCGGCGCCCATGGTGGCGCCCGAGGTGTCGGCGCCGGAGCCGGTGGTGCCCGTGCTGCCGGGGTCGCTGCCCGCGCCCATGGTGCCGGTGTCGCTGCCAGTGCTGCCCGTGGTGCCCGTGCCGCTGCCGGTGGTGCCCGAGGCGCCCAGGTCACTGCTGCTGCCGCTGCCCGTGGTACCGGTGGTGCCGGGGGCGCTGTAGGGCTGCTGCGCGGAGGGCTCCTGGCTGGTGCCGGAGGATCCGCCGGCGCCCGTGCCGGAGCCGGCGCCGGTGCCCGCTCCCTGGGCGGCGGCCAGGCCGGCGAAGGTGACGGTGGCGAGGCTGGCGAGCAGGCTTCGCAGGAGGGTCGATGCTTTCATGGGGGACTCCTTGAGGGCTTGTTGATGCTTGGACGTGGCCGGCATCGCTGCCAGCTGCGTCAAGCCTAGAGAGTCGCCAACACGGCTGCGTCAGTGGCCGTCAGCACCTCGTGTCAGACAGCGCCCGCCTGGGCCGTGGCCGGCGCCGGGGCACGACCGGGCGGGTCGAAGGACCCGAACAGGTGTTGCGCGGGCCGTGTCTCGGGCAGCACGTAGACCACCGCGCCGCGGCCGCTGCGCACCGCGGGCAGCAGCACCTGCTCGTAGAAGCGGCGCGGCAGGTTGATGCAGCCGTAGGAGATGCGGTTGTCGTCCGGCGTGGCCGTGGCCAGCCGCTGCAGCCGGCGCTCGGCCTTCACCGCCGTGCGCACACGGTGCATGGACACGGCCGAGTCGTAGTCCACCCAGACCACGTCCTCGCCACTGGCGTTGACGCCATGCGCGGCGATGAAGCGGCCGGCCGGCGTGGTGCGCTCGTCGGGCCGGATCTGCGAGAGGGGCCGGTCACCGATGCCGGGCACGGTGTGGTCGCCGCGCGCCAGCCCCAGCAGGACCGGGGCGGTGCCGCGCAGCTGGCCGGCCGGGTCGAGGATCCAGGCGCGGGCCTGCTTCTTGTCCACCACGACGACGGAGCGGCCGGCGTTGTCACCCGTGTGGAGGGACCAGCCGGCCACCTGGCGCACCTCGGGCGGGGGCTGCTCGCGGCCGAAGTCGGCCCGCAGGCCGGTGGCCGTGCCCGCTGCCGAGGACGCGCAGGCCAGCAGCGTGGCCAGTCCCAGGCAGAGGGATGGGCGGAAGGATGGGCAGGCTCGCATGACGCTGTCTCCCGGCGATGTCGATCGTCCGGGGGACAGCTTGGGCGGCAATGCCTCACCCCGGCGTGGGCAGCCGTCCGCTCAGGCTGTAGGCGCCAGCCGCCACAGCGAGGTGACCTCGCGCCCGCGCGCCGCGGCCAACGGGTCGTCCGGGTCCGCCGCCTTGGGATGGCGCGGGCGGATGTCCAGCCGGCCCGCCACTTCCAGGCCGGCCTGCGCGATCCAGCCTTCCAGTTGCGCGCGGGTGCGCAGGCCCAGGTGCTCGGCCAGGTCGGACAGCACCAGCCAGCCCTCGCCCCCGGGCGTGAGGTGGCCGGCCAGCCCGGCGAGGAAGCCGCGCAGCATGCGGCTGTCGGGGTCGTAGACCGCCTGCTCCAGCGCCGAGCCGGGCTTGCCCGGCACCCAGGGCGGGTTGCACACCACCAGCGGCGCGCGGCCGGGCGGGAACAGGTCGGCCGCCAGCAGCTCCACGCGGTCGGCCACGCCCAGGCGGGCCAGGTTGTCACGCGCGCACGCCAGGGCACGGGGGTTCAGGTCGGTGGCCTGCACGCGCGCCAGGCCACGCCGCGCCAGGACCGCGGCGATGACGCCCGTGCCGGTGCCCACGTCGAAGGCCAGCGTGCAGCCGGCGGGCAGCGGCGCGCGGGCCACCAGGTCCAGGTACTCGCCGCGCACGGGGGAGAACACGCCGTAGTGCGGATGGATGCGGTTGTCAGGCCCGGGGCCCAGGGCCGGCACCTCCACGCCCTTCTTGCGCCACTCGTGCGCCCCCACCAGCCCCAGCAGCTCGCGCAGGGCCACGACCTGCGGCCGGCCGTCCGACGGGCCCCAGGCCTCGGCGCAGGCGGCCCGCAGCACGGGCGCGCGGCGCAGGGGGATGTGGTACTCGCCATCCACCTCCACCAGCACCATGGCCAGCACGCGGGCACGGCGGCCCTGGGCCTGGCGGTGGCGGTAGAAGGCGTCGGCCATCGCAGCGGGTGTCGTTGCCGCGGCCGGCTCTCCCGCCGCCTTGCGCGGCTTGCGGTCGAGGCGGCGCGCCAGCGCCTGCACCAGCTGCCGTGCGTTCTGGAAATCGCCGCGCCACAAGAGGGCCGTGCCCTCGCTGGCCAGGCGGTAGGCGCGGTCGGCCGGGATGCGGTCGTCGGCCAGCTCCACCCGCGCGGGCGCGGGCCAGCCGGCCTCGCTGCGCCAGCGGGCGCTGCGGGTGGCGCCCCCCTCGGTCCAGGTGAGGGTCGGCTCGGCGGGGGTGGCAGGGGTGGCGGCGGTCATGCGGCAACCTTCCGGCGCAAGGCCCGCTGGCCCAGCGACACCGCGCCCAGCACCAGCGCGCCGGCCAGGATGCCCACCAGGGCCTCGACCGCCATGCCGGCCAGCGAAGCCGCCAGCGCGCCCCAGCCGGCCAGCACGGCCTGCACCGCGTGGTGCGCAGGCGGGATGCCGTGCAGGAGGATGCTGCCGCCCACCAGGAACATCGCGGCCGTGCCCGCCACCGACAGGGCCTTCATCAGCCAGGGCGCGGCGCGCAGCAGGCCCTGGCCCACGCCGCGCGCCACCGCGCCGGGTCGCTGGCTCAGGTGCAGGCCCAGGTCGTCCAGCTTCACGATGGCGGCCACCAGGCCGTACACGCCCACGGTCATGAGCAGGGCGATGCCGGCCAGCACCGCCACGCGGGTGGTGAAGGGACTGCCGGCCACCGTGCCCAGCGCGATGACGATGATCTCGGCCGAGAGGATGAAGTCGGTGCGCACCGCGCCGCGGATCTTCTCGCGCTCCAGCGCCAACACGTCGACCTGCGGGTCGGCCAGGGCCTGCGCCAGCGCGCGGTGATGCGCCTCGTCCTCGCCCCTGGCATGCAGCCAGCGGTGCGCCAGCTTCTCGAACCCCTCGAAGCACAGGTAGGCGCCGCCCACCATCAGCAGCGGCAGCACCGCCCACGGGGCCAACGCGCTGATGACCAGGGCGGCCGGAACCAGGATGAGCTTGTTGACCAGCGAGCCCCGGGCGACGGCCCACACCACCGGCAGTTCGCGCTCGGCGCGCACGCCGGCCACCTGTTGCGCGTTGAGGGCCAGGTCGTCGCCCAGGACGCCGGCCGTCTTTTTGGCGGCCACCTTGGTGAGGACGGACACGTCGTCCAGCAGGGTGGCGATGTCGTCGAGCAGCGCGAAGAAGCTGGAGGCCATGGGGAAGTTGGGTGGAGGGTGAGCGGCGATTATCATGGGACGATGGCTTCGCCGGACCCGCAGCACGCTCCCGCCTTCCAGGTGCGACTGGGGGATGACGGGCCGCGCTTTGCCGTGGTGCCCGGCCAGACGCTGCTGCAGGCCGCCGAGGAAGCCGGGCTGGTGCTGCCCAACTCCTGCCGCGTGGGCACCTGCCGCGCCTGCATGCAGCAACTGGCCGAGGGTTGCGTGCGCTACCGCATCGAGTGGCCGGGCCTGCTGGCGGAGGAAAAGGCCGAGGGCTGGATCCTGCCCTGCGCGGCCTACCCGGCCAGCGACCTGGTGCTGCGGTTCGAGGCGGACTGAGCCGGATCTCTTTCTTCAGGTGTTCCCCGTGGTGTAGGGCCCGCGCGGCGCGTGGCCCTCGTTGCCGCTGCGCGGGCGCGGGTCGGCCGCCGGGTCGGGCCGGTGCCGGGTCGCGTTGGAGCCCTCGGACTCGCTGCCGGGCTCGGGCGGCGCCGGCGGGCGCGGCGGGATCACGTCGGGCGCGCTGGCGGGCTTGTCCTTGTCGGGTGGGGCGGCCATGCGGCACACCTTCATGCCTGACTGGCAGCGGGCCTGTAGGACGGCTGGCATGATCGCGGACGTGAAGTTCCGCAAGCCGCTCCTTCCCCCCTCGACCGCCCGGTGGCGGGCTGCCTGGGCCGTGCCGGCCCTCCTGGCCCTGTGGGGCGCCCTGGCGGCAGTCCCCTCCCCCGCCCGGGCGCAGGCCCAGGCCCGCAGCGTTCCCGCCTTCGAGGACACCATGGCCCAGCGCACCCAGGCCTGCAGCGCCTGCCACGGCGCGCAGGGCCGCGCGGGCCCCGACGGGTACTACCCGCGCATCGCCGGCAAGCCCGCCGGCTACCTGTACAACCAGCTGCTGCACTTCCGCGACGGCAGGCGCCACTACGGCCTGATGACGCGGCTGCTGGACCCGCTGTCCGATGCCTACCTGCTGGAGATCGCACAGCACTTCGCCAGCCTGCAGCTGCCCTACCCCGCGCCCGCGCCGGTGCGCGCGCCCGCCGATGTGCTGGATCGCGGCCGCGTGCTGGCCCTGCAGGGCGATGCGGGGCGCCAGATCCCGGCCTGCGCCAGCTGCCACGGGGCCACGCTGACGGGCGTGCTGCCCAACACGCCCGGCCTGCTGGGCCTGCCGCGCGACTACCTCAACGCGCAGCTGGGCGCGTGGCGCAGCGGCCAGCGCCGCGCCCATGCGCCGGACTGCATGGGACAGATCGCGCAGGCGCTGCCCCCCGAAGACCTGACCGCCGTGGCCACCTGGCTGGCGGCGCAGCAGCTGCCAGCGGACACGAAGCCGGCCGCCCGGCTGCCGCAGCCCGCGCCCATGGCCTGCGGCAGCGCCGCGCTGCCGGCCGGGAGGATGACGCCATGAAGCGCGCGCTGTTCGTCCTGGCGGCGCTGCTGGCCCTGGTGCTGGGCGGGTTCGGCGTCCTGTTCCTGCGCAGCGAAGGCAGCGCCCTGGCCTCGCGCCCGGACCCCGCGCCCGCCCCGGCGCTGGTCGCCCGTGGCGAGTACCTCACGCGGGCCGGCAACTGCATGGCCTGCCACACGGCGCGCGGCGGCGCGCCCTGGGCCGGTGGCCGCGCCATCGAGACGCCCTTCGGCACGGTATACGCCGGCAACCTCACGCCCGACCGCACCACCGGCCTGGGCGCCTGGTCGGCCGACGACTTCTGGCGCGCCCTGCACCACGGCCGCTCGCGCGACGGGCGCATGCTGTACCCGGCGTTCCCGTACACCAACTACACCCAGGTCACGCGCGACGATGCCGATGCCATGTTCGCCTACCTGCGCACGCTGGCGCCGGTGCCGCGCGCCAACACCCCGCACGACCTGCGCTGGCCTGTGAGCACGCAGTCCGCCCTGGCCGTGTGGCGCGCGCTGTACTTCCGACCCGGCGAGCACCGCGACGAGCCGGCGCGCGGGGCCGAATGGAACCGCGGCGCCTACCTGGTGCGCGGCCTGGGCCACTGCTCCGCCTGCCACGCCACGCGCAACGCGCTGGGCGCCAGCGACATGATGGACCTGTCGGGCGGGATGATCCCCATGCAGGCCTGGTACGCGCCTTCGCTGGCCTCCGACCAGGAGGCCGGGGTGGCGCGCTGGCCGCTGGAGCACATCGTGCAGCTGCTGCGCACCGGGCACGCACCGGGCGCCAGCACCCTGGGGCCGATGGCCGAGGTCGTCCTCCACAGCACGCAGTACCTGTCCACCCCGGACCTGCAGGCCATGGCCGTGTTCCTGAAGTCGGTGCCGCCGGCGGCCGAGCCCGCCCGGCCGACCGCGCCGCCCGCGCCCGCCAGCGTGGCGCAAAGCGGCGCCCGCCTCTATGAAGCCCATTGCGCCCAGTGCCACGGCGACCGCGGCCAGGGCACGGGCGGCGCCTACCCGCCACTGGCAGGCAACCGGGCCGTGACCCTGCCCGTCACGGCCAACCTGGTGCAGGTGGTGATCCACGGCGGCTTCGGCCCCTCCACCGAGGGCCATCCCCGGCCCTTCGGGATGCCGCCCTTCGCGCTGGCGCTGAGCGACGCCGAGGTCGCCGCCGTGCTGACCCACATCCGGGGCAGCTGGGGCAACCGGGCAGGCATGGTGTCCGAGCTGGAGGTGGCGCAGCAGCGCAGCCTGCGCTGAGGCGCAGGCAGAGGCAGGAGCGGGAGCGATCACGAGCGTCCGGTGGGTGACATGCCGGCGCACCGGTGCGGCGTATGCTGATCCGGATCGATCCGAAGGAGACCCCTTGAGCCTGCATTCCAAGCTCCTGCAGCGCGCCGCCGAAGGCCGCCCCATCCGCGTCGGCCTGATCGGCGCGGGCAAGTTCGGCTCCATGTACCTCGCCCAGGTGCCGCGCACGCCCGGCGTGCACCTGGCGGGCATTGCCGACCTCTCCCCCGACGGCGCCCGCGCCAACCTGGCCCGGGTGGGCTGGGAGGCCGGGCGCACGAGCGCCACCAGCATCGAGGACGCGCTGCGCAGCGGCGCCACCCACGTGGGCGAGGACTGGCAGGCGCTGGTGCGCCACCCGGCGATCGACGTGATCGTGGAGTGCACGGGCCACCCGGTTGCGGCGGTGGACCATTGCCTGGAGGCCTTCGCGCACGGCAAGCACGTGGTCAACGTGACGGTGGAGGCCGACGCCTTCTGCGGCCCGCTGCTGGCGCGGCGCGCGGCGCAGGCCGGCGTGGTGTACTCGCAGGCCTTCGGCGACCAGCCGGCGCTGATCTGCGACCTGGTGGACTGGGCCCGCACCTGCGGCTTCCCGGTGGTGGCCGCGGGGCGCGGGCACAAGTGGCTGCCGCACTTCTGCGAGTCCACGCCCGAGACGGTGTGGGGCCACTACGGGCTGACGCCCGAGCAGGCGCGCCGCGGCGGCCTGAACCCCAAGATGTTCAACAGCTTCCTGGACGGCTCCAAGCCCAGCATCGAGAGCGCCGCCGTCTCCAACGCCACGGGGCTGGGCGTGCCCTCCGACGGCCTGCTGTACCCGCCGGCCAGCGTGGAGGACATTCCCTTCGTGACCCGCCCGCGCAGCAAGGGCGGCGTGCTCGAGCGCAAGGGGATGGTGGAGGTCGTCTCCTCCCTGGAGCCCGACGGCCGCCGCATCCCCTACGACATCCGCATGGGCGTGTGGGTGACGGTGGAGGGCGAGACCGAGTACATCCGCAACTGCTTCGAGGAATACAACGCGCACACCGACCCCAGCGGGCGCTACTTCACGCTGTACAAGCGCTGGCACCTGATCGGGCTGGAGGTGGGGATGTCGGTGGCCTCGGTGGCCCTGCGCGGGGAGGCCACGGGCGTGGCCACGGCCTGGAACGCCGACGTGGTGGCCACCGCCAAGCGGGACCTGGCGCCCGGCGACATGCTCGATGGCGAGGGCGGCTACACCGTGTGGGGCAAGCTGCTGCCGGCGGACAAGTCCGTGCGACTGGGCGGCGTGCCCCTGGGCCTGGCGCACGGCGTGAAGGTGGTGCGGCCGGTGCGCAAGGGACAGGTGGTGAGCTGGGACGATGTGGCCATGGACACCGGGACCCGGGCGTGGCAGCTGCGCCGGCAGATGGAGGAAGCCTTCAAGCCGGGGCAGGCGATCGGGGCCTGAGCCGCCACCGCCCGTCAGGAGGGCAAGCGCTCGATGGCCTGGGCCGCCACGGCCTGCAGGCGCGCCGGGTCGACGAGGCCTGGCGCGATCTCGGCCAGCGGGACCAGCACGAAGGCTCGTTCCCCCAGGCGCGGGTGGGGCACGGTGAGCGTGGGCGTGTCGATGCGCGCGTCCCCGTACAGCAGCAGGTCCAGGTCCAGCGTGCGCGGGGCATTCAGGTAGGGCCGCTCGCGGCCTGCCGCGCTCTCCAGGGCTTGCAGGTGCGCCAGGAGTTGGTGCGCGTCCAGGCCGGTGGCGATGGCGGCCACGGCGTTCACGTAATCCGGTCCCTGCGCCTCGTGCGGCGCGGTGCGGTACAGGGAGGAGGCGCGCAGCAGCGTGGTACGCGGCAGGCGCCCCAGTTCGGCGATGGCGCCAGCCACTGCGGCGCGCGCATCCCCGAGGTTGGCCCCCAGCCCCACGTAGGCAGTAACCGTGGCGGGGCGGATGGCGGGTTCGGCGGGAGGGCCGGCCTCGTGCATCGCCCGGCGCTCAGGCCTCTCCGCCCGCCGGGGCGCCACCGCCCTCGCCAGCCGGCTTGCGGCGGCGGCGACGGCGCTTCTTGGGCGCGGAAGCGGCCTCACCCTCGGCACCTCCACCACCGTCGGCGGCCGCCAGGCCATCGGCCTCGTCACCCCCCTGCAGCGCGGGAGCCGTCCGGCCCCGGCCCTCACGCGGCGCGCGGGGCTCCGTGGCCTCACGGGCCTCACCGTCGCCCGCTGCAGCGCCCGCCGGGCGCACGCGGTGCACGCGTCGCGCGCCCTTGTGCTGCTCTTCGCGCACCTGGGCCACCATGTCCTCGCGCAGCGCGTCGTTGGCGGTGCTGAACTCCTGCCACCAGTCGGCCAGCACCACGTCCACCTCGCCGATGTCGGCGCGCAGGCGCATGAAGTCGAAGCCGGCGCGGAAGCGCGGCTGCTCGGCCAGGCTGAAGGGGCTGCTGCCGGTGCGCTTGTCGAAGCGAGGCTGCATCATCCAGATCTCGCGCATGTCGGCGCCGAGCTTGCCGCGGCCGGACACGTCGCCGATGCGCGAGTCGAACACCTCGTCGATGGCGTCCTGCAGCGCCGGGAACGGCGGCACCTTGCGCGCCTGGTGGCGGGCCCAGCCCTCGCGCACGTCGGACCACAGCACGGCGGCCAGCAGGAAGCTGGGCGCCACCGGCTTGCCCTCGCCCACGCGGCGGTCGGTGTCGGCCAGGGCGGCGCGCACGAAGGGCTCGGCCGCCCGCTCGACCACCAGGTCCAGCAGCGGGTAGATGCCCTTTTCCAGGCCCAGCACCTTGAGCTGCTCGATGGTGGCCAGGGAGTGGCCCGTCTGCAGCAGCTTGAGCATCTCGTCGAACAGGCGGCTTTGCGGCACGTCGTTCAGCAGCTTCTTGCAGGCGTGCAGCGGCGAGGCGGTCTTGCTTTCCAGCTTGAAGCCCAGGGGCGAGAGCTTGGCGGCGAAGCGCACGGCGCGGATGATGCGCACCGGATCCTCGCGGTAGCGGGTGGCCGGGTCGCCGATCATGCGCAGCAGCTTCTTCTTCGCGTCGTCGATGCCGCCGTGGTAGTCCACCACCACCTGCGTCTGCGGGTCGTAGTACATGGCGTTGACGGTGAAGTCGCGGCGGGTGGCGTCCTCGTCCTGCGGACCCCAGACGTTGTCACGCAGCACGCGGCCGCTGGCGTCCACGGCATGCTTCATGCCGGCCAGCTCGCTCTTGCTGGTGCGCTCGTTGCCGTTGACCTGCTCGGCGGCGGCGTTGTCCATGTAGGCGCGGAAGGTGGAGACCTCGATCACCTCGTGCTCGCGCCCGCGGCCGTAGACCACGTGCACGATGCGAAAGCGCCGGCCGATGATGAAGGCGCGGCGGAACAGGCTTTTCACCTGCTCGGGCGTGGCATTGGTGGCCACGTCGAAGTCCTTGGGGCGCAGGCCCAGCAGCAGGTCGCGCACGGCGCCGCCGACGATGTAGGCCTCGTAGCCGGCGTCGTGCAGGGTGCGCACCACGTTGATGGCACGCTCGTCCACCAGGGACAGGTCGATGCCGTGCTGCTCGCGGGGGATCTCGCGGCGCTTGCCGAATTTCGGCTTGCTGCCGGTGCTGCCCAGGAGGCGGTCGATGAGTTTCTTGATCATGGGAACAGGTCCAGTATGCGCCATCCCCGCTCGACGGCGATTTTTCGCAGGCGCGGGTCGGGGTTGGTGGCCACCGGGTGGCGGACCTTCTCCAGCAGGGGAAGGTCGTTCAGGGAATCGGAATAGAAGGTGGCCTCGACGTCGCCCCAGTCCAGGCCGCGGTCGGACAGCCAGAGCGCCATGCGGGCCACCTTGCCTTCGCGCAGGGAGGGAATGCCGTCGATCTCGCCGGTGATCCAGCCCGAGGTGTCGCGGGCCAGCTGCACGGCGATCAGCTCGCCCACGCCGAAGGCGTCGGCGATGGGCCGGGTGACGAATTCGTTGGTGGCGGTGATGATGATCACCTGCTCGCCGGCGTCCTGGTGGCGCTTGACCAGGTCCAGGGCCTGCGGCCGGATGGCCGGGCGGATCACGCGGTCCATGAAGTCGGCACGGGCCGCTTGCGCCGCCACTTGCCCGCGCACGCGCGCGGCTTCGGTGGAAAAGCGCACGTACTCGTGCACGTCCAGCGTGCCGGCCACGTAGTCGGCATAGAACTGGTCGTTGCGGGCCTTGAAGTGGCCCGGGTCGCTCCAGCCGATGTCCAGCGTGTACTGGCCCCAGGAGTGATCGGAGTCGATCGGCAGCAGGGTGTGGTCGAGGTCGAACAGGGCGAGTTTCATGCGGATTTCACGGCTGCATCGAAATCAGCCAGGGGAAGGTCGGGAAGCGCGCGCCGCAATGCGGCGAGGCCTTCGGCGGCGCGCCGGCGCCAGCCAGGGCCACGCCCGGCGGCATCGCGCCATGCGGCGTGCAAGTCATCGGGGCTGGCCTCCAGAAGATAACCGAACAATGCCCCCGCCTGCTGCAGGTCCTTGCTCGCCTTGGTCCGCATGGCCCCGCTTCGCTCGCCCACCACCAGCAGCTTGTGGACCGCATACCGCTCGGGCGCGGGGACGGACACGACGACAGCCGCGCCGTTGCGATCGAACAGCACGGCCTGCGTCACCCGCTCCAGCGAGAACTCCATGAACCGCAGCGGCTGCAGGCCCACATTCAGGTTCGGCACCATGAGGGGCACGTCGCCCTGGCGATGCGCGGAGGTCAGGAAGTCGATCTGGAACTCGGGGTCGCCAGTCAGCTTGTAGGAAGCACCCGCCCCCCCGCCCAGCTGCACCATCGGGATGAAACCCTGTTCGAAACTGGCCAATGCGGCATGCACGTCGATCCGGATATCCGCCGGGAGCGCCACGGACAGGTTGGTGCCGGCGTGCGCGAAATCGACATCGGTGGTGGACCCGCCTGCGCGCCATTTCACCCCGAGCATGTTGCCCAGGGCAATGAAGGCGTGCGTGCCCACCAGCACCCCACCGGCATGGAAGAAGCCGTAATCACACAGGCGGCGGACGGCACGCACGTGCTTGGGCAGGGCTGGCGTGCAACCCAGGGCAACGGCGGCCTTGGCCAGCGGGGCCAGCGCCTGCTCGGGACGCGGCTGGGCGGCGCGCGCGCGCTCGACCGCTTCGCGGACCCGATCGTTGTCGGGACCGACATACAACTGGCGCACCCGCCCGTCGAGGTCACGGAAGGCAAAGTACCAGTAGGCGACACCCTGCACCGTCTTGCAGGAGAAGCTGCCATGCAGGTTGGCGATACCCCGGTCGATTTCCAGCGACATGGCCACATCCGCCAACTGCGCATAGGCAGTCTGGGCAGACAGGGCAAGCTCGGCGTGCAGGGGCATCCAAGAACTATACAACAAAATAAAATTTGTTGTATAGCGCCTCGCGGCGCGCTGTCACTCGTTCTCCAGCATGGATCGGATCAGGGGAATGGTGATGGCCCGCTTGGTCTGCAGCGCGTACTTGTCCAGGTAGTCCAGCAGCTGCATCAGGCTGCCCAGGTCGCGGGAGAAGCGATTGAGCATCCAGTTCATGACATCGTCCGACAGGAAGATGCCGCGGGCGTCGGCGGCCTGGCGCAGCACGGCGCGGCGCTCCGGCTCGGACAGCATGTGCAATTGGAACACGTGGCCCCAGCCCAGGCGGGTGCGCAGGTCCTCGCGCAGCTTCAGGTCGGCCGGCGGCAGCAACCCGGCGGCCAGCACGGCGCGCTGGTGGGTCTGGGCGTTGACGAACCAGTTGAAGGCCGCGTGCTGCTGCACCGGGGTGTAGAGGTGGGTGTCGTCCATCAGCACCGCGGCCCAGGCCTCGTCGTACTCGGGCGGCTCGGCGACGCTGGCATCCATCCAGCCCACGCGGGCGCCCTGTTCGCGCAGGGCCTCGGCCACGGCCTTGAGCAGGTGCGTCTTGCCGCTACCGCCCTCGCCCCACAGGTAGGTGGGCACGGGCGAGCGCGTGGGGCCGCCACACCACAGGCGCAGGTGGGCCAGGGCGGCGTCGTTGGGGCCGGGGCTGTAGTTGTCCAGCGAGGGCCCGCGGGTCAGGCCGATGTCCAGCGCGATCTGCTTCATGCCGAAGTGGGGTCGGCGCAAGCCGAAAACAGGTCGGCGCGAGCCGAAAACAGGCCGGCCGGCGGCTTTGGAGACGAAAGCATCAAGGGCGGGCGGTGGCGGAAAGTAAAATCGCCCAAATTCTATCGGTCCCCATGACTCAATCTCCCCTCTCCTACAAAGACGCCGGCGTCGACATCGACGCGGGCGACGCCCTGGTCGAACGCATCAAGCCCCTGGCCAAGAAAACCATGCGCGAGGGCGTGATGGCCGGCATCGGCGGCTTCGGCGCCCTGTTCGAGGTGCCCAAGCGCTACAAGGAGCCGGTGCTGGTCTCCGGCACGGACGGCGTGGGCACCAAGCTCAAGCTGGCGTTCGAGTGGAACATGCACGACACCGTGGGCATCGACCTGGTGGCCATGAGCGTGAACGACGTGCTGGTGCAGGGCGCCGAGCCGCTGTTCTTCCTGGACTACTTCGCCTGCGGCAAGCTGCACGTGGACACCGCCGCCGCCGTGGTGGGCGGCATCGCCCGCGGCTGCGAGGAATCGGGCTGTGCCCTGATCGGCGGCGAAACGGCCGAGATGCCCGGCATGTACCCCGACGGCGAGTACGACCTGGCCGGCTTCTGCGTGGGCGCGGTGGAAAAGAGCAAGATCCTCACCGGCCAGGACGTCAAGCCCGGCGACGTGGTGCTGGGCCTGGCCTCGGCCGGCGTGCACTCCAACGGCTTCTCACTGGTGCGCAAGTGCATCGACCGCGCCGCCGGCCGACTGCCCGCCACCCTGGACGGCAAGCCGTTCAAGGAAGCCATCATGGCCCCCACCCGCCTGTACGTGAAGAACGTGCTGGCCGCCCTGGCCCAGCACCCCATCAAGGCGCTGGCCCACATCACCGGCGGCGGCCTGCTGGAGAACATCCCCCGCGTGCTGCCCGAGGGCACGGCCGCCCACCTCAAGAAGGGCTCCTGGCCGCAGACCGAGCTGTTCGCCTGGCTGCAGCAGACGGCCGCCATCTCGGATTACGAGATGAACCGCACCTTCAACAACGGCATCGGCATGGTGGTGGTGGTCGACGCCGCCCACGCCGCCGCCACGGCCGCGACGCTGCGATCGCTGGGCGAATCCGTCCATGAGATTGGTGCGATCGCGCAACGCGGCGACGGCGCGCCGGTCGAAGTGCATTGATTCCCCAGGGCGCAGGGTGTAGGCTCTTTCCCAGTCCATGAGCAGCCCCCCGAACACCGACACCCTGCCCGCCAAGGAGCTGAAACTGGCGCACCTGATGGTGCAGGCCCGCCTGTCCCAGGTCGACCGCCTGTCCCTGGTCTCCTACGAGGTGGAGACCGACCGGATCAGCACTTTCCTCAGCAGCAGCGCCGAGGGGGTGACCGTCAACCGACAGGAGGCGCCGCTGTCGCGGCTGCCGACGCTGCAGCAGCTGGGCGCCAGCGGCCACTGCCGCATCGTGGAGGATGTGACCGGGATCAGCGCGGCGGCCGCCGCCCCGGACGAATGGCCCCGCTCGGGCCGTTACCGCTCCAGTTTCACCCTGCCCGTCTACCGGGGCCCGTGGCTGGCCGGCTTCCTGCTGCTGGAATCGCTGCAGCCCGGCACCTTCCGTCACCAGGACGAGGCCATGCTGACCCAGCTGACCGGCACGGTTGCCCAGTTGCTGCTGCTGCCTGACGCCTTCCCTAACGGCCTGGCCGACGCGGTGCAGGCGGCCCTGGTGCTGGCCCACATCCCCGGGGTGGAATCGCCCAACCACCTGCGGCGCATCGCCCTGTACAGCCGGCTGATGGCCCAGGACGTCGCGCCCCAGAACGAGCTGGACGAGGAGTTCGTCGACAGCGTCTACCGCTTCGCGTCCCTGCACGACATCGGCATGGCCGCCATTCCGCGCAGCCTGCTGCGCAAGCCGGGCCGGCTGGACCCGGGCGAGCTCGCCCGCATCAAGCAGCACGCCGAACTGGGCGCGCTGGTGATGGAGCACATCGCCGCGCAGGCGGGCGCTGCCTCCCCGATGGCCCTGCGGGTGATGCGCAACATCGCCCTGTCCCACCACGAGCGCGGGGATGGCTCCGGCTACCCCAAGGGCCTGGTGATGGCGCAAATCCCGCTGGAGGCCCGCATCGTCGCCGTGGCCGACGTGTACGACGCGCTGTCGACCACCCGCCCCTACCGGGACGTGCTGCCCGAGCAGGCGATCGAACAGGAGTTGCTTTCCGAGGCGCACCGCGGCCGCCTGGACCATGCCTGCGTGGCCGCCCTGCTGGCGGCGCAGCCACAGTGCCGTGAGATCCAGCGGCGCTTCCCGGACACCGAAGAGATCGTGGCGCCGCACGCGCCTGCGATGTGACGCCCCCTGCTGCAGCGGCCGGCCGCTAGCTGCGCGCCCGCCGCAGCCCGTCCAGCCGCTCGGCGATGAGGTCCATGTCCAGCGCGTCCTGGGCATTGGCCAGGTAGGTCTCCAGGTCCTGCACCGCCAGGGCCGCATGGCCCTGCTCGGCATGGGCCAGCCCGCGGTCACGCCATTCTCCCCAGGCCTCGGGCAGCAGCACCACCAGCCGGTCCTGCACCGCCACCACGCGCTGCCAGTCCCCCTGGGCCCGGTGGATCTCCTTGAGGTTGCGCAACATGCGGGCAATGATGTCCCGCGGCGGCGCGGACTGCAGGTACAGGCCCAGCGGCACCTCGAACTCACCGGTCAGGCCGCTGCGCCGCTTGTAGGGCTCCAGCCGCTCGGCCAGCTCCTCGCGCGAGAGGGACTGGCCGGTGAAGGGATCGATCACCACCTGCCCCTTGGGCAGGTTGACCTTGACCATGAAGTGTCCCGGGAAGCACACGCCCCGCGCATGCAGCCCCAGGCCCTGGGCCAGCTCCAGCCAGAGCACGGCCAGCGAGATCTGGATGCCCCGCCGGGTGCGCAGCACCACGTTCAGGTAGCTGTTGTCCGGGTCGCAGTAGTCGTTGATGTTGCCGCCGAAGCTCAGGTCCCGGAAGAAAAACTGGTTGAGCACCCGCAGCCGGTGCAGCGGCGCGGCATCGGCCGGCAGGCGGCGCTTGACGCGCGAGAGCAGCAGGTCGACCTCGCCCAGGACCTGCTGCACGTCGAGTTCGGGGTATTCGTCCTGCGCGAGGCTGGCGGCAGCCTCCAGCAGGGGGAAGTGCTCGTCGCTGCCGACCAGCGCGCGGAAGTACTCCAGCGGGGTCGGCGCACTGAGGTTCAGCTGCATGACGTGGTTGTAATGCCCGCCCCTGCGAGCGTCAAGCGGGTCAACGCGCGACGAACTGCCGCAGTTTCACGCCGGCGGCCCACAGCGCGCCGAAGTACAGGCCGGCGGCCCCCGCCAGCAGGCCGCCCAGCAGGCCCACGCGCTGCCATTTGGCCTCGCGCAGCCCCACCCAGTCGAAACTGGCGGAGGCCCACATCAGGAAGACGGCCAGCAGCGCCGTGGCGCCCACTACCTGCAGCAGGAAGCGCCACCAGCCCGCCGAGGGCTGCCAGCTGCCGCGCTTTTTCAGGCCCACCAGCAGCCAGGTGGCATTGAGCAGCGCGCCCAGGCCGATGGACAGCGCCAGGCCCGCGTGCTGCAGCACCGGCACCAGCACCACATTGAGCAGCTGCGTGACCACCAGCACCACGATGGCGATGCGCACCGGCGTGCGCATGTCCTGGTTGGCGTAGTAGCCCGGCGCCAGCACCTTGATCGCCACCAGCCCCAGCAGGCCGATGCCGTAGCCGGCCAGCGCGGCCGAGACCTTCAGCACGTCGCGGTCCGTGAAGGCGCCGTAGTGGAACAGCGTGGACACCAGCGGCTGCGCGAAGACCAGCAGCGCCACCGAGCTGGGCACGGCCAGCAGCACCACCAGGCGCAGGCCCCAGTCCAGCATGGACGAATAGCGCTGCGAGTCGCCCTTGGCGTGGGCGGAGGCGAGCTGCGGCATCAGCACCACACCCAGGGCCACGCCCAGCATGGCGGTGGGGAACTCCATCAGCCGGTCGGCATACCCCAGCCAGGTCACGCTGCCCGAAGGCAGCCAGGAGGCGATCTGGGTGTTGATCAGCAGGGAGATCTGGGCCACGCCCACCCCGAGCAGGGCCGGCGCCATCATGGTGCCGATGTGGCGGGTGCCGGGGTGGCGCCAGGCCTCCTTCAGGCGGCCCCAGGTCAGGCCGATGCGCGGCAGGTAGCCCACGCGGCGCAGCACCGGCACCTGCACGGCCAGCTGCAGCACGCCGCCGGCCATCACGCCCGCAGCCATGGCGTAGATCGGCTCGAGGCCCCAGCGGGCGAAGGCCGGCGCGCCCAGCCAGGCGGCGGTGATCATGCACAGGTTCAGGAGCACCGGCGTGGCGGCCGGCGCGGCGTAGCGCCGCCAGGTGTTGAGGATGCCGGCCGACAGCGCCACCAGGGACATGAAGCCGATGTAGGGGAACATCCAGCGCGTCATGAGGACGGCGGCCTCCATGGCATTCGGGTCCTTCTGGAAGCCGCTGGCCAGCATCCACACCAGGGCGGGCGCTCCGGCCACGCCGATGACGCAGGTGGCCAGCAGCACCCAGGTCAGGACGGTGGCCACGTTGTCCACCAGGGCGTGGGTGGCGGCCTCGCCGTCGCGCTCCTTCACATGCGCCAGCGCGGGCACGAAGGCCTGGCTGAAGGCGCCCTCGGCGAACAGGCGGCGGAACAGGTTGGGGATGCGGAAGGCGACGTTGAAGGCGTCCGTCAGCGCCGAGGCGCCGAAGGTGGCCGCCATGAGCAGGTCACGCACCAGGCCCGTGATGCGCGAGGCCAGGGTCAGCAGGGAGACGGTGGAGGCGGCTTTGAAGAGGCTCACACGGCGAGTGTAGCGGCCGCCTGCCGGGCATCCTGGCCCCCTGGCCGGGTTTGGCGTACAATGGAGGGCTTTGCTGGCATCATCCTCAGACACTTAAAGGATTACACATGGCTTCCGCCAAACCCAAGAAGAAGAACCCCCGCCTGGCCTCCGGTCGCAAGCGCGCCCGCCAGGACGTCAAACTGAACGCTGCCAACTCCTCGCTGCGCTCCAAGTACCGCACCGTGGTGAAGAACGTGGAAAAGGCCGTTGCCGCTGGCGACAAGGTCAAGGCCACCGAACTGTTCGCCAAGGCCCAGTCCGTGATCGACTCGATCGCCGACAAGGCCATCTTCCACAAGAACAAGGCCGCTCGCGACAAGAGCCGCCTGTCCGCCAAGGTCAAGGCCCTGGCGACCGCCGCCGCCTGAGGCTTTCCCAGGCAAACCCGCACGGGCCCTCACGGGCCTGCCGTTTGAAACGGGTGCGCTGCCAGCAAAAAGTGAAAAACCGCCTTCGGGCGGTTTTTTCATGCCTGTGGTGTTCTGTAAAAAAAAGACGCTTCGCGGCGTCTTCGGTTCGACAGGCGGGGCGGCCCCTCAGCGGCGGCCGGGCTCGGGGATGTAGCAGGCCTCGGAGACCTGCAGGTCGTTGTCCCGGGCGAAGTTCATCACGAAGTCCCAGGCCATGGGCTCGTATTCGCGCAGCTCGCTGTTGACGATGACGCACTTGACCCCGCCCACCACCGTGGGCACGCACCAGGGCGAGTAGCTCAGGTGGCTGCCAGGCTGGGCGCCACCGGGTCGGAAAGAACTCATGACCCCCGCCAGGCGCTCCGCCCAGTCGCTCGGCCGGAAGGTGCGGCCCTGGCTGGTGATGCCCTGGATGAAGACTTCTTTGGGGGAATTGGCGGCCATCGGGATCAGAGGTTTAGCGCGTACCGCCACCAGGGATCACCTGTTTGCGGCGGTGCACCATGATTCTATCTTATATAAGACTTGCGGCATGTACGAACCGGTACAAAACCCTTCGGGGGGCTGGCCAGCAGATCCCTCGGGAGCCAGCATGTACTGTGCCTAAAATCATGCTTCAGCGGCTCAATTCGTTGGGCCGATTTTTATTTGGAGAGATTTGAAATGCCCCAGATCGAGGCCGCTTCGCCCCACGTCATGAACACCTACGGACGCCTGCCCATTGCGCTGTCGCACGGCCGAGGCGTGCGCGTGTGGGACGTGAACGGCAAGGAGTACCTCGACGCGCTGGGCGGCATCGCCGTGAACACCCTGGGCCACGGCCACCCCCGGCTGGTGCCCGCGCTGCAGGACCAGGTGGCCCGGATGATCCACTGCAGCAACTACTACCACGTGCCCCTGCAGGAGCAGCTGGCCGCCAAGCTGGTGGAGCTGTCCGGCCTGACCAATGCCTTCTTCTGCTCCACCGGCCTGGAGGCCAACGAGGCGGCGCTGAAGCTGGCGCGCAAGTACGGCCATGACAAGGGCATCACGAACCCCAAGGTGGTGGTCTACGAGAAGGCCTTCCACGGCCGCTCCATCGCCACCCTGTCCGCCACCGGCAACCCGAAGGTGCAGGTGGGCTTCGGCCCGCTGGTGGAAGGCTTCATCCGCGTGCCGCTCAACGACATCGAGGCATTGAAGACAGCCACCGAGGGCGACAAGGACGTGGTGGCCGTGTTCTTCGAGGCGATCCAGGGCGAAGGCGGCGTCAACCCGATGCAGTTGGCGTACATGCGCCAGGTGCGCGCCCTGTGCGACGAGCGCGGCTGGCTGATGATGATCGACGAGGTGCAGTGCGGCATGGGCCGTACCGGCAAGTGGTTCGCGCACCAGTGGGCCGGCATCAAGCCCGACGTCATGCCCCTGGCCAAGGGCCTGGGCTCGGGCGTGCCGGTGGGCGCGGTGGTCGCTGGCCCCAAGGCCGCGAACATCTTCCAGCCGGGCAACCACGGCACCACCTTCGGCGGCAACCCGCTGGCCATGCGCGCCGGTGTGGAGACCATCCGCATCATGGAGGAAGACGGCCTGCTGCAAAACGCCGAGCGCGTGGGCGCGCACCTGAAGGCGGCCTTCGAGAAGGCCTTCGCCGGCAACCCCGGCGTGAAGGAGATCCGCGGCCAGGGCCTGATGCTGGGCATCGAGCTGGCCAAGCCCTGCGGCGTGCTGGTGCAGCGCGCGGCGGATGCCGGCCTGCTGCTGTCCGTCACCGCCGACAGCGTGGTGCGCATGGTGCCGGCGCTGATCCTGACCCAGGCCGAGGCCGACGAGATCGTCGCCCTCCTGGTGCCCCTGATCCAGGCCTTCCTGGCCGAATAAGACCGAGCATCCCCATGTCGATCCGGCACTACCTGCAGTTCACCGATTTCACGGCCGAGGAATACGACTGGCTGTTCCAGCGCGCGGCGATCATCAAGGCCAAGTTCAAGGCCTACGAGAAGTACCACCCGCTGGCCGACCGCACGCTGGCGATGATCTTCGAGAAGGCCTCCACGCGCACGCGCGTGAGCTTCGAGGCCGGGATGTACCAGTTGGGCGGCAGCGTGGTCCACCTGACCACCGGCGACAGCCAGCTGGGGCGTGCCGAGCCGATCGAGGACTCGGCCCGCGTGATCAGCCGCATGGTGGACCTGGTGATGATCCGCACCTTCGGCCAGGACAAGATCGTGCGCTTCGCGCAGCACTCGCGCGTGCCGGTGATCAACGGCCTGACCAATGAGTTCCACCCCTGCCAGATCCTGGCGGACATCTTCACCTACATCGAGCACCGCGGCTCGATCCGGGGCAAGACGGTGGCCTGGGTGGGCGACGGCAACAACATGGCCAACACCTGGCTGCAGGCGGCGGAGCTCCTGGGCTTCACGGTGCACGTGAGCACGCCCAGCGGGTATGAGGTGGACCAGTCCGTGGCCGGCGTGCGCAGCAGCGCCAGCTACAAGGTGTTCCAGGACCCGAAGGAAGCCTGCCGCGGCGCCGACCTGGTGACCACCGACGTGTGGACCAGCATGGGCTACGAGGCCGAGAACGAGGCGCGCAGGAAGGCGTTCGCCGACTGGTGCGTGGACGAGGACATGATGTCCGTGGCCAAGCCCGACGCGCTGTTCATGCACTGCCTGCCCGCGCACCGCGGCGAGGAGGTGCAGGCCGAGGTGATCGACGGGCCGCAGTCCGTCGTCTGGGACGAGGCGGAAAATCGGATGCATGTGCAGAAGGCGCTGATGGAGTACCTGCTGCTCGGGCGCGTGGGCTGAGTCGCCAGGGAATATCGCGATGTCCGGTGAACCGGCCGACACCCCGTCGGTCCATCCCTGCCTGACCTGCGGCGCCTGCTGCGCCAGCTTCCGCGTGGACTTCGCGGTCTACGAGATGGAGGACATGGGCGGCCGCGTGCCGGCCGGCCTGGCGGTGGAAGTCAACGGCAGCACCTGCCGCATGCGCGGCACCGACCATGTGCCCATTCGCTGCGCGGCGCTCACCGGCAAGGTGGGCGTGAAGGCGGCCTGCGGCATCTACGAGTGGCGGCCCTCGCCGTGCCGGGAGTTCGAGGCGGGCAGCCATGCCTGCGGGATCGCGCGGGCGCGGCATGGGATGGAGCCGCTGACGGATTCAGACTGGGGCTGAAAAGCCCACTCAACGCCTAGAGATCCGGAAACACTGACAACGGCTGCGCTATCGAAGCGGGTACTGCCGTACGGGACGCATTCATGACCATCGACAGCATCGCGTAGTAGCCGTTGATGCCGATCAAGTCCACCACGCCCTGTTCGCCGAACAGGCGCAGCGCCTGCGCCCAGGTCGTGTCGCTGACGCAGCGGTTCTGGTGCAGCTCGGTGGAGAAGGCGTACACCGCGGCCTCGTCCTCGGGCAAGTCCGCGGGCAGCCGCCCCTCACGCAGCGCCTCGATGGTGCGCTCGGCCACGCCGGCGCGCTGGGCGATCGGCGCATGGATCGCCCACTCCACCTGCTGCGACCACTGGCGCGCCGTGACAAGGATGGCCAGTTCGGACAGCCTCAGTTCCAGCGCGCTGCGATAGCGCAGGTACTCCCCCATGCGCTGCGCATGCCCCATGAGCTCGGGGCTGCGCAGCAGCGGCACGAAAGGCGAGATCAGCGCGCCGCGCGGCCCGTCGATGATCTCCTGCGCGTACTGCCGCTGTTCGGCGGTCCACTCGTGTTGCGCAATGGGTGGCAGGCGATCGGGACGGGAATTCATGGGGTGGACGCCAGCGCTCATTCGGTGATGTTGTTGTCCTTGATGAACTTGGACCAGGTCGTGATCTGCCGCTCCACGAAGGGCTTGAACACCTCCGGGCCGCCCGACAGGATGTCGATGCCCTGGGCATTGAGCTTCTGCGCGATCTCCGGGGTGCGCAGGGCCTTGCCCAGCGCGTCGTTGAAGCGCGTGATCACCGCCGGCGGCAGCTTGGCGGGGCCGATTACCCCCCACCAGGCCGGCGCGTCGAAACCGGGGAAGCCGCTTTCGGCGATGGTGGGCACGTCGGGCATCTGGCGCGAGCGCTTGCTCGTGGTGACCGCCAGCGGCTTGACGGCGCCCGAATCCGCATGGGGCTTGACCAGGAACAGCGAGCCCACCGCCAGGGGCACATGGCCCGCCACCGAATCGGTCATGAGGGGACCGCCGCCACGGTAAGGCACGTGCGTCCAGTCGTAGTTCGCCGTCTTGGCCAGCGAGGCCACGGCCAGGTGGCCCAGGCTGCCCGCGCCGATCGTGCCGTAGCTGGTCTTCTGCTTGGCCTTGGAGGCCTCCACCAGCTGCGCGAAGCTGGTGAACGGCGACCCCTTGGACGCCGCCACCACCATCGGCGCCGTGCCGATCAGGTTGATGTGCTCCAGGTCCTTCAGGGTGTCGAAGGGCATGGTGGGCTTGAGGCCCGGGTTCACGCCATGGGTGTCGAACACCACGCCGAAGGTGTAGCCGTCGGGGGTGGCCCGGGCGACGGCGGCCGTGCCGATCACGCCGGAGGCGCCGCCGATGTTCTCCACCACCACGTTCTGATTGAGTTGCACCCGCAACGCGTCTGCCAGGATCCGCGCCACCTGGTCGACCGAGCCGCCCGGCGGGAACACCGCGATCAGGCGAATGGGTTTGGCCGACGGCCATTCCTGTGCCAGCCCCACGCTGGCGAACACGGCGGCCGCAGCCGCAACGATCAGTTTCTTCATCACGTCATGAGCCCTCTGGAAAAAGAGGGGGCATCGTATGAACACGCCACACGTCCGACCATTTGTGGTTACCCTAACGCCCGGCTGACAGCGCCGGCCAGACCCTCGGCGCGACACGACCCCCAGGACACCGTGACTTTGAACCTTCGACCGAAAATCGTGGTGCTCGACGACTATGAGCAGGCGTTCGAGCAATCCCCCGCCTGGCAGGCCGTGCGTGGCCACGCCGACCTCACCATCAGGACCCAGCCCCTGCGGGGCGAGGGGTTGCTGGCGTTGATCCATGACGCGGACGTGCTGGTCCTGATGCGTGACCGCACGCCGCTGAAGGCGGACCTGATCGACAAGCTCCAGCAGCTCAAACTGGTGGTGTTCACCGGCACGCGCAACCTGGCGCTGGACGCGCAGGCCCTGGCCGCGCGCGGGATTCCCGTGTGCCACACGGGCTGGGGCCCGTCCAAGGACAGCACGGCCGAACTGACCTGGGCGCTGGTGATGGCCGCCCACAAGCGCCTGCTGGAAAACAACCGGGCCCTGGTGGACGGGCAGTGGCGCTCGCCCCATGCCCTGCTGCCGGTGCTCAAGGGGGAAACCCTGGGTGTGATCGGCCTGGGCGAAATCGGCGGGCGCGTGGCACGCTACGCGCAGGCCTTCGGCATGCGCGTGCTGGCCTGGAGCCCCCGGATGACGCCGGAACGCGCACAGGCCCAAGGCGCCACTGCAGTGGACCTCGACACCCTGCTGTCGGAGTCTCGCATCGTGACGCTGCACCTGGTGGTCACGCCGCAGACCCAGGGCCTGCTCGATGCGGACAAGCTGGCCCGCATGCGGCCCGACAGCATCCTCGTCAACACCTCGCGTTCCACCCTGGTGCGCGGCGCGGACCTGGTGCAGGCCCTGAAGGCAGGACGGCCAGCCCAGGCGGCGCTCGATGTGTTCGACGCGGAGCCCCTGCCGGCGGACGACCCGCTGCGCCAGTTGCCGCAGGTGCTGCTGACGCCCCACCTGGGCTTCGTGGCGGCGCCGGTGTTCGAGACCTTCGTGCGCGACGCGCACGAGGCCGTCATGGCCTGGCTGGAAGGCAAGGCGCTGCCGCGCGTGCTGGCGGCGGCGTAACGCCCGGCACCCTCACCGCCCGTACAGCCACGGCTGGTCCATCAGCCGCTGGCCCAGCCCGCGCAAGGCCAGGTCGCGCGCCAGCCGCACCGGGCCGGTGGCGTGGAAGATGGCGCCGTTGCGCAGCGCGCGACGCTGCACCTGGGCCACGCGCTGCCAGCGGCCCAGGGCGTAGCGCTGCAGGGCCTCGGGGACGTCCAGCACACGTTCGCCCACGGCGGTGAGGGACCGTCCGAGTTCGGCCGCGTCCTCGATGGCCATGGCCGCGCCCTGCGCCAGGTAAGGCCGCATGGGGTGGGCCGCATCGCCCAGCAGGGCCACGCGGCCGCGGGCCACCTGCGCCGCGCCGCCCACGGGCGGGCGGTCATGCAGCACCCACAGGCCCCAGTCCGGCACGGCCTGCAGCGCCTCCTGCAGCATCGCGCCCGCCGGCCCCATGGCCGCCTGCAGGCGCTCGGCGGTGCCGGGCAGGTTCCAGCCGAAGCGGTCGCCCTCCACCTGCTGCTGCACCACGCAAATGACGTTGAGCATGCCCTCCCCCGTGGCCGGGTCCCGCACGGGATAGGTGACGGCATGCAGGCGCGGGCCCAGCCAGGCCGTGACCTCGCAAGCCTGCCGGAAGGCCGGCAGGTCCGCCAGCGGCGCCAGGCCCCGGTAGGCCACATGGTTGGACGGCTGCGCCGGGCCATCGGCCCACAGCGCCTGCCGCACCACGCTCCACAGGCCGTCGGCGCCGACCAGGGCATCGGCCTCGGGCCGGGTGCCATCGGTCAGGCGCACGCGCACGCCGTCGCCGATCGCCATCAGGTCCTCGATGCGCGTTCCTGTGTGCAGGCTGACCTGCGGTCCCTGCCCCTGGGCCGCCTGCAGCAGCGCGGCGTGCAGGCTGGCCCGGTGGATGGTCAGGTAGGGCGCGCCGTAGCGCGAGGTGAAATCCTCCAGCGGCAGGGACGCCAGCACCCGCCCCGTGCGGGCGTCACGCGCCACCAGGCGGCCCGGGGCGCAGCCGCGTGCGGCCACCGCGTCCAGCAGGCCCCAATCCCGCAGCACCCGCGTGGCGTTGGGGCCCAGCTGGATGCCCGCGCCCACCTCGGAGAACACGCTGGCCTGCTCGAACACGCGCGCATGCCAGCCGGCACGGGCGGCCATGAACGCCGCCGCCAACCCGCCGATGCCGCCGCCCGCAACGAGTAGCTGGCGGCTCACTCGGACAGCAGCCCGCGCAGCACGAACGGCAGGATGCCGCCATGGCGGTAGTAGGACACCTCGATGGGCGTGTCGATGCGTAGGGTCACGGTGATCTCCTGGCGCGCGCCGTCCGCGCGCGTGACCACGAGTTTCGCATCACTTTGCGGACGCAGCTGCGCGTCGGGGAGGATGTCGATGGTCTCGCTGCCATCCAGCCCCAGCGACTGCCAGCTGTCCTGCCCCTGGAACTGCAGCGGCAGCACGCCCATGCCCACCAGGTTGCTGCGGTGGATGCGCTCGAAACTGCGCGCCACCACCGCCCTGATCCCCAGGAGCTGCGTGCCCTTCGCCGCCCAGTCGCGCGAGGAGCCGGTGCCGTATTCCTCGCCCGCGAAGATCACGGTGGGCCGCCCCTCGGCCATGTATTTCACGGCCGCGTCGTAGATGAACATCTTGTGCGCGCCGCCCTGCCCGTCCCGGTAGAGGGTGACCCCGCCCTCCTCCCGCGAGCCATCGGGCAGCCGCGGGATCATCAGGTTCTTGATGCGCACGTTGGCGAAGGTGCCGCGCATCATCACCTCGTGGTTGCCGCGGCGCGAGCCGTAGCTGTTGAAGTCGGTCTTCTCCACCCCGTGGGCGATCAGCCACTGGCCCGCCGGCGAGCTGGCCTTGATGGCGCCAGCCGGGGAGATGTGGTCGGTGGTGATCGAGTCCCCGAACAGCGCCATGATGCGCGCGCCCTCCACCCGCACCGGCGCATCGGCTGGCGGCGGCTGCAGCGAGAAGCCGTCGAAGAACGGCGGCTGCGCGATGTAGGTGCTGGCCGGCCAGTCGTAGGTCTCGCCGCCACCGCCCTGGATGCGCTCCCACAGCGCACCCGGGTCGGCCTTCACCTTCGCGTAGTTCGCCTGGTAGGCCTTGCCGTTCATGGCGTATTTCATCAGCGCATGGACCTCGTCGCTGGTGGGCCAGATGTCCCCCAGCCACACGTCCTTGCCGCCCCGGCCCTGGCCCACGGGCTCGGTCATGAGGTCCTTGAGGACCGTCCCCGCCAGCGCATAGGCCACCACCAGCGGCGGACTGGCCAGGAAGTTGGCCTTGAGGTTGGGGTGGATGCGGGCCTCGAAGTTGCGGTTGCCCGAGAGCACCGCGGCGCACACCAGGTCGCTCTTGAGGATGGCCTCGTTGATCTCGGGCGCCAGGTCACCGGCATTGCCGATGCAGGTGGTGCAGCCGTAGCCGGCGACGGTGAAGCCCAACGCCTCCAGGTACGGCAGCAGGCCGGCCTTGATCAGGTACTCGGTGACGATGCGCGAGCCCGGGGCCAGCGAGGTCTTGATGTGCGGCTGCACCCGCAGGCCGGCCTTCACGGCCTTCTTCGCCAGCAGGCCGGCTGCCAGCAGCACGCCGGGGTTGGAGGTGTTGGTGCAGCTGGTGATGGCGGCGATCAGCACGTCGCCGTTGCCGATGGTCACGTCCAGCACGTGCTGCTCGCGCGGGGGCGCCTCGTGCATGGCCGAGGTCAGCGTGGGCTTGTTGGCCTCCATCTCCTGCTCGAAACGCGGGGCATTGGTGCGCGTGGGCGGGTTGCTGGGGACCTTGGGAATGGGCACCTCGCCGCCCGGATGCACCAGGTGGCGCGTCAGCAGGGTCTGCGCCGGCTTGTTGAAGCCGCCGTCGGTGGCCGGGCGGCTGAACAGCGCCTCGAACTGGCGCGCAACCTGGCCGATCTCGATACGGTCCTGCGGCCGCTTGGGCCCCGACAGGCTGGGCGCCACCGTGCCCAGGTCCAGCGTGACCACCTGCGAGTAATCCACCTCGCCCGCCAGCGGAATGCCGAACAGCTGCTGCGCGCGGAAATACGCCTCCAGGGCGGCGACCTCGTCCTTGCTGCGGCCCGTGCCCTCGAAGTAGGCGATGGTCTTCTCGTCCACCGGGAAGAAGCCCATGGTGGCGCCATACTCCGGCGCCATGTTGGCCAGCGTGGCCCGGTCCGGCACGGACAGGGTGCGCACGCCCTCGCCGAAGAACTCCACGAACTTGCCCACCACCTTGTGCTTGCGCAGGAGCTCGGTGACGGTGAGCACCAGGTCCGTGGCGGTGCAGCCCTCGCGCAGCTGGCCGGTGAACTGCATTCCCACCACGTCGGGCGTGAGGAAGTAGACGGGCTGGCCCAGCATGGCCGCCTCGGCCTCGATGCCGCCCACGCCCCAGCCCACCACGCCCACGCCGTTGATCATGGTGGTGTGGCTGTCGGTGCCCACCAGGGTGTCGGGGTAGACCACCCCGTCATCGCGCCGGTGCACGCCCCGCGCCAGGTACTCCAGGTTCACCTGGTGGACGATGCCGAAGCCCGGCGGCACCACGCCGAAGGTGTCGAAGGCCTGCATGCCCCACTTCAGGAACTCGTAGCGCTCGCGATTGCGCTGGAACTCCAGCTTCATGTTCAGGTCCAGCGCGTCGCGCGTGCCGTGGTGGTCGACCATGATGGAATGGTCCACCACCAGATCCACCGGCACCAGCGGCTCGATCACGCCGGGGTGCTTGTCCAGGCCGGCCGCGGCGCTGCGCATGGCGGCCAGGTCGGCCAGCAGGGGCACGCCGGTGAAGTCCTGCAGAATCACCCGGGCCACGGTGAAGGGGATCTCCTGCGTGCGCGGGGCGTTGGGGGTCCAGCGGGCCAGCTGGTCCACGTGCGTCGGCAGCACCTTGTGCCCGTCCACGCTGCGCAGCACGGACTCCAGCACGATGCGCAGGGAGACGGGCAGCCGGGCGATGCCGGGGTAGTCCTCCGACAGCGCGGGCAGGCTGAAATACTGGCCGGCAGGGGCGGCCTTGCCGGCGCCAGCCTTGAACGGACGAATGGTATGGGCGAATGCGTGGGTCATCGCGGCCTTCCTCTCGGCGGTCAGCCCGGGCAACGGGCGCCACCCATTGTGCCGCCAACCGGGCCGGCGTGCGAAGACCTCGCCGGGGCCTGCAGGACGGTGGATCCACCGTCGCGCAGCACGCCCCGGGACCCGTCAGGCGTGGGCCGCCTCGAAGTCCTTCATGTAGGCCACCAGCGCCTTCACGCCCTCGATGGGCATGGCGTTGTAGATGGACGCGCGCATGCCGCCCACCACGCGGTGCCCCTTGAGCTGCACCAGACCGCGCGCCTTCGCGCCCTCCAGGAAGGCCTCGTCCAGCGCCGAGTCCTTCAGGAAGAACGGCACGTTCATCAGCGAGCGCGCCTCGGGGGCGATGGGGTTGCTGAAGAAACGGCTGGCGTCCAGGAAGTCGTACAGCACCTTGGCCTTGGCCGCGTTGTGCGCCTCCATGGCGGCCAGGCCGCCCAGAGACTTGATGTGCTTGAACACCAGCCCGGCGATGTAGATCGCGTAGGTGGGCGGGGTGTTGTACATGGAGTCGGCCTTGGCCTGGATGGTGTAGTTGAAGGCGTCGGGCGTGAAGGGCAAGGCATGGCCCAGCAGGTCCTCGCGGACGATGACCAGGGTCACGCCCGAGGGGCCGATGTTCTTCTGCGCGCCGCCGTAGATCAGGCCGAACTTCGACACGTCGATGGGGCGCGAGAGGATGTCCGAGGACATGTCGGCCACCAGGGGCACGGCGCCGGTGTCGGGCGTCCAGTGGAACTGCACGCCGCCGATGGTCTCGTTGGAGCAGTAGTGCACGTAGGCGGCCTGCGGGTCCAGCTTCCACTCGGACTGCGCGGGCGCGCGGAAGTACTTGCCGCCCTCGTCGGTGCTGGCGGCGATGTTCACCTGGCCGTAGCGGGAGGCCTCCTTGGCGGACTTCTTCGACCAGTCGCCGGTGATGACGTAATCGGCCCGGCCGGTGCGCCCGATCAGGTTCATGGGGACGATGGCGTTCTCGCCGATCGCGCCGCCCTGCAGGAACAGCACCTTGTAGTTGGACGGGATCGCCAGCAGCTCGCGCAGGTTCGCCTCGGTCTCGGCGAAGATGCCCATGAACTCCTTGCCCCGATGGCTCATTTCCATCACGGACATGCCGGTGCCGTGCCAGTCGAGCATCTCGTCGGCGGCCTGGCGCAGCACGGCCTCGGGCAGGGTGGCGGGGCCGGGGCTGAAGTTGAACACGCGGGGCATGGGGCGCTGGTCTTTCGGAAAAAGCGACGAAAAATGCTATTTTCGCATCAGGCAGCCACCTCGTCGCCCGCGGGCGCCGACGCGATCTGGCCCTCGAAGGCGCGCAGGCGCTTGTACACGGAGATCAGCTCCACGATCGTCCCCCAGCTCAGGACCAGGAACTGGAACGAGCCCTCCACCCGGTCGAAGGCGCGGGTGATCTGCTGCATCACCCCCAGGGTGATGACGCCGGCCACCACCGTGGGCGCCAGGGCGATCAGCGGGATCAGCACCGAGAACTGCAGGTAGGACCACTTGGCCACGTCGAAGTACAGGTAGTGGAAGAACAGCCGGAAGTAGTTGCGGCGCACGTCGGCGAACAGCCGGCCCGCCACCGGGGGGCTGGCGCGGGCGGCATCGTCCTCGCCGTACACCAGCTCCTTGCGGTAGGCCGCCTCCACCCGCTGGTTCTGGAACTCCAGCCCCGGCAGCTTGAAGCCCACGACCGCCAGCAGCACCGTGCCGGACATGGCCGACAGCAGCGCCACCCACACCATGGAATGCGACACCGGGCCGATCCAGGGCAGCTCGGTGACCTTGGCCGACAGCGTCCACAGGATCGGCAGGAAGGCGCCCAGCGTCATGAGCGAGCGCATGAACTCCACGCCCAGGCCCTCCATGATGCGGGCGAAGCGCATCGTGTCCTCCTGCACCCGCTGCGCCGCGCCCTCGATGTGGCGCAGCTTGTCCCAGTGGGCCATGTAGTGGTCGTTCATGGCCTGGCGCCAGCGGAAGACGAAGTGCTTGATGAAGAACTCCACCACCACCGCGATCACCACGTACAGCATGGCGATGCGCCCGAAGGTGGCCAGCTCCTTCCAGAACTGCGGCAGGGTCACGCTGCCGGGCTTGCCCAGGGCGTTCTGCACGATGTCGTAGAAGCTGCCGAACCACTCGTTGATCTCCACGTCCAGGCTGACCCGGTACCAGGTGGAGTAGAGGATCAGGAGGGAGCCCAGGATGGACCAGGGCCACCAGCGGCGCGAGAGGAAGAAGGACTTGAACATGGGGTTACGGCTTGGGCCAGGATGTTGCAAACGATGGTAGCGCGATGGCGCAGGATGGGGCCATGGCTTCCCAGGCACCCTCCTCCCCCATCCCCGCCAGCGCACAGCCCGCCGATGACGCCGGGGCAATCCGGGCACGCAAGGCCCTGTGGGCCCTGGTCAAGGACATGCGCTTCGGGATGCTGACTCATCGGCATGCCGATGGTTCCCTGCATTCACACCCGCTCACCACGCAGAACCGGTCGCTGGACGAGGGCTGCCTGTATTTCTTCGTGTCGCGGGCCACGGAACTCGGGCGGCGCATCGAGGTCGACGGCACGGTGAACGTGGCCTATGCCGACACCCACAAGGACCACTACGTCTCCGTCACCGGGCAGGCCCGCGTCAATGGCGACCGGCGACTGCGCGAACGGCTGTTCAACGCCCTGGCCAAGGCCTGGTTCCCCGGTGGGGTGGACGACCCCAACCTGGAACTGCTGGAGGTGCGCATCCACCACGCCGAGTACTGGAGCATCACCGAGAGCAAGGTGACGCAGTTGTTCAGGATGGCGTCCGCCGCCGTGACAGGGGAGCCGCCGGTCATCGGCGAGCACCGGGAGGTACCGTTCGCGGCGGCCGTCGAAGGCGAGGCCCGCGTCAGGTGAATGACGCGGTGATGCGGCCCACCCAACCGAAATCCGCCTCGACCCGCAGGCCGGGCTCGACAGGGATCGGCGGGACGCAGGCGCCCGTGGTCAGGAACTGGCCCTGTTCGACCACCTGCCCGCAGGCGCCGATCTCGTTGACGAACCACACCAGCGCCTGGACCGGATCGCCCAGCACATTGCTGCCCAGGCCCTGGGGCGTGCGGCCATCGCTGACGCGGGCCTGGACCGCCAGCCCGGCCAGCGCCAGCACCCGGGCATCCGCCGGGACGGGCGCGCCCAGGACCATGTCGTTCGAGCAGGCGCAGTCGGCGATCAGCTGGGCCTCGCCCGCTGATTCGAAATGCACGAAACGCGAATCGGGCACTTCGATGCCCGGATGCACGCTCTCGATCGCAGCCAGGACTTCCTCTCGGGTCCAGCCCTGCGCGCGGGGCGCCAGCGAACGGCCGAAGCGGAAGACGATTTCGCACTCCGCCACGCGCATGCGGTTGGCGGCCAGCGACACGGCGGCACCGTCCCCGACGACCCGGTGCGCAAACACCGGGCCGGCCAGCGGGCCGCTGACTTGGATGTGGCGCTGCCCGGCCACGCTGGTGGCGGCGATCTTCCAGCCGGCGACACGGCCGGCATGCGCCGGCCACTGCGCCTGCACCGCGTAGCCCTGGGCCCGGTCGGCCGGCCGGCACGCCACGGGCAGTTCGTCGATGTGCTCGCCGCGCAGCCAGCTGGCCGAAAGCAGGCGCGCCGCCTGGGCGTCGGGTTCTTGCATCAATGTTCTTTCGTGGTTCGGGGCGGGCTGCCCGGGGCCGATCGGGTCAGGTGACCGGCGCCGGGTTGAACAGCACCAGCGCATTGTGCAGCTTCCAGTGCTCGGCCCAGGTCTTCTTCCTGCCACTCGCGACGTCCAGCAGGAAGCGGAACATCTCCCACCCCACCGCCTCGATGCTGGCCTCGCCGTCGGCGATGCGGCCGGCGTTGATGTCCATCAGGTCATGCCAGCGGCGCGCCAGGTCGGTGCGCGTGGCCACCTTGACCACCGGGCAGGCGGCCAGTCCATAGGGCGTGCCGCGGCCCGTGGTGAAGATGTGCATGTTCATGCCGGCGGCCAGCTGCAGCGTGCCGCAGATGAAGTCGCTGGCGGGGGTGGCGGCGTAGACCAGGCCCCTGAGGCCCTTGTCCGAGAGCTTCTCGCCCGGTGACAGCGCGCCGGCGATCGGCGAGGAACCGGACTTGACGATGGAGCCCATCGCCTTTTCCACGATGTTGGACAGCCCGCCCTTCTTGTTGCCGGGCGTGGTGTTGGCGCTGCGGTCGGCGCTGCCCCGCTGCAGGTAGGCGTCGTACCACGCCATCTCGCGGATCATGGCCTGGGCCACCTCCGGGGTGGTGGCGCGGGAGGTGAGCTGGTCGATGCCGTCGCGCACCTCGGTGACCTCGGAGAACATCACCGTGGCGCCGGCGCGCACCAGCAGGTCGGTGCAAAAGCCCACCGCGGGGTTGGCCGTCACGCCGGAAAACGCGTCCGAGCCCCCGCACTGCACACCCACCACCAGCTCGCTGGCGGGAATGGTCACGCGGCGGCGGCGATTCAGGCGTTCCAGGTGCACGCGTGCCTGCTGGAGGATGCTGTCCACCATGGACATGAAGCCCACGTGCGCGTCGTCCTGCAGGCAGACCACGTCGAGCCCCTCATCGCCACGCTCGTCGGCGATGGGGATGCTGCCCGGGGGCAGCAGGCGCTCGGGCTGCAGCTTCTCGCAGCCCAGGCTCACCACCATCACCTCGCCGCCGAAGTTGGGGTTGCGGCTGATGTTGCGCAGCGTGCGGATCGGGATCACCGCATCGGGCGCGTCGATCGCCACGCCGCAGCCGTAGCCGTGCGCCAGGCCCACCACGTCGTCGACGTTCGGGTACTGCGGCAGCAGCTCGGACTTGATGCGCTGCACCGCGAAGTCCACCACGCCGGCCACACACTGCACCGTCTGCGTGATGGCCAGGAGGTTGCGGGTGCCCACGCTGCCGTCGGCATTGCGGTAGCCCTCGAAGGTGAAGCCCTCCAGCGGGGGCTGGGGCGCGGGCTTCACGGTGGACACGGGCAGGCCCTCGAGCGAGCGGGCGTCGGGCATGTCCAGCAGGCGCTCGTGCACCCAGCTGCCGGCCGCCACGTCCTTGTTGGTGCGGCCGATGGTGACGTTGTAGCGCTTGACCGCCGTGCCCGCCGGCAGGTCCGCCAGGGCGACCTTGTGGCCTTGCGGCACCGGCTCCTTCAGCGTGAGGCCGTCGGCGAAGGTGCTGCCGGCGGGCAGGCCGCCGTCGTTGACGACGATGGCGACGTTGTCGGCATCGTGCATCCGGATGTACAGCGGGGGGCGGGCAGTGGCGGTCACGGGTTTACTTCAGCAGGTTGGGAAGCCACAGCGAGAACGCCGGGACATAGGTGATGGCCAGCAGGGTCAGGCCCAGCGCCCCGTAGAACGGCGCGATGGTACGCATCACCTGCCCCACGGAGATCTCGCCGATGGCGCATCCCACGAACTGCACGGTCCCCACCGGCGGGGTGTTCAGGCCCAGCGCGCAGTTCACCAGCATCAGGATACCGAACTGCAGCGGGTCCATCCCGTACTGCATCGCGATCGGCATGAAGATCGGCGTGCAGATCAGGATGGTGGCGGCCATGTCCAGGAAGGTGCCCAGGACGAACAGCAGCACGTTGATCATCAGGAAGATCACCCAGGGGCTGTCGCTGACCAGCTTCATCAGCTCGCCGGTCTTCTGCGGCACTTCGTAGAGCGCCAGGAAGTAACCGAACGCGCTGGAGATGCCGATCAGCAGCAGCACCACGCCGGTGGTCTTGCAGGCCTTGGCGCACGCCTTCAGGAAGTTCTTCCAGCTCAGGGTGCGGTACACCACCGCCGTCACCAGCAGCGCCCAGGCCACAGCCACGGAGGCCGACTCGGTCGCGGTGAACGCGCCGGAGAGGATGCCGCCCAGGATGATGACCACCACCAGCAGGCCGGGCAGTGCCGCCAGGAAAGCGCCGAGCACCGCGCCCCAACCCGGGAACTTGCCGTGCGTCGGGTAGTTGCGCTTGACCGCCACATAGTAGGCCGCCGCCAGGTTGAAACCCGTGAGGATCAGGGCCGGCACCAGGCCGGCCAGGATCAGGCCCAGCACGCTCACCGAGGCGATGCCGGAGGCCGCCAGAGTGAAGATGATCAGGTTGTGCGAGGTCGGCATGATTGCGCCGACCAGGGAGGCGTGGGTGGTCACGTTCACCGCGTAATCGGCGTCGTAGCCTTCCTTCTTCATCAGCGGGATCATCACCGAGCCCATGGCGGACACGTCGGCCATCGGGGAGCCGGCGACGCCGCCGAAGATGGTGCAACCCAGCACGTTGCTCATGCCCAGGCCGCCGCGTACATGGCCCACCAGGCTGTTGGCAAAGCGGACGATGCGGTCGGCGATGCCGCCATAGAGCATCAGCTCACCGGCGAAGACGAAGAAGGGAATGGCCAGGAACGAGAACACCTGCATGCCACCCACCATCTTCTGGAAGACGATGGCGATGGGCAGGCCGGCGGCCAGGATGGTGGCCACCGAGGACAGGCCGATGGCAAAGGCCACCGGCACACCCAGCAGCAAGAGGACGGTGAAGCTCACCGCCAGGACAGTCAGTTCCATGCTGGCTCCACTTCGCGGCCGCGAACCAGGGCCACCACATGTTCAATCGAGAAAAGGACGATCAGCGCGCCGGCGATGATGATCGGCACGAAGTCGATGCCGTCGGGCACGGGCAGCATGGGCTTTTTCTCGCCCCACTTGGACGAGGCCCACATCCAGCCGCTTTGGACCATCAAGGCACCGAAAGTGCCGACGAGCAGGTGGATCAGGAATTCGATACGGCGCTGCCATTGCTGCGGCAGCAGGCACACCAGCGACTCCAGGCCGATGTGCCCGGCATCGCGCACGCCCACGGCGACGCCGAAGCAGGTGACGAACAGCACGAGCAGCAGGGCGAGGTTTTCTGCCCAGGTCGGCGTGTCATTGAGGACATAGCGGCCGAACACCTGCCATTGCACGCAAAGGATGACCGCCACCAGGAGCACGACGGCAAGCACAAGGCACAGCTTGGCCACCGCAGCGCAGAACTTGGTAAACATGGAAACGATTCCTGAAAGTGCCGGCGCGAGGGCGGCTGCCCTCGCGCCGGCACGGGGAGGCGAGGATTACTTGATGTCCTGGATGGACTTGACCAGGCGCTTCATGTCAGGGGTGGTCATGAACTTGTCGTACACCGGGGCCATGACGGACTGGAACGACTTCTTGTCGACCTCGACGATCTGCACGCCGGCGGCCTTCACGCGGGCCAGCGACTTGCCTTCCTGGTCGTCCCAGGCGGCACGCTGGACCTTCACGGAATCCTTGGCGGCGGCGCGGATCATGTCCTGTTCGGCCTTGGGCAGCTTGTCCCACACGACCTTGGAGAACAGCAGGATCTCGGGGGCCATCGAGTGCTCGGTCTTGGAGTAAACGTTGGCGGCCTCGAAATGCTTGGCGGTGTCGTAGGAGGGGAAGTTGTTCTCGGCGGCGTCGATCAGGCCGGTCTTCAGGCCGGTGTAGACCTCGCCATAGGGCATCGGGGTGGCATTCGCGCCCATCGCGCCGACCAGGGCGACCCACAGGTCGGACTGCTGAACGCGGATCTTCATGCCCTTGGCATCGGCCACGGTCTTGACCGGCTTCTTGGCGTAGATCGAGCGGGCGCCCGAGTCATAGAAGGCCAGCGCGACGAAGCCCGCGGACTCGCAGGACTTGAGGATCTCCTCGCCGACCGCGCCATCCAGCGCCTTGCGCATGTGATCCACGGAGCGGAACAGGAAGGGCATGGTCGGCACCATGGTCATGGGGCAGACGCTGTTCATGGGGGCGACGTTCACCCGCACCATGTCCAGGGCGCCGATCTTCACCTGGTCGATGGTCTCCTTCTCGGAACCCAGGGCGCCCTTGTTGAACACCTTGATCTTGTGCTTGCCGCCGGAGGCCTTCTCCAGGACCGTGCTCATGTGCTTGACGGCCAGGACGGTGGGGTAGTCGTCGGCGTTGTGGATGTCGGCCGAGCGGAACTCGGCGGCTTTGGCCGGGGCGGCGGCGAGGGCCACGAGGGCGGCGGCGGCGAGCGCCAGTTGCTTGAGTTTCACGGTTTGTCTCCTAGGTGGGTTGTGGTTGGGGGATCAGGAAAACTCGGCCTCGGCCAGGCCCTGCGCGCCCGGGCGCAAGGCGACCACGGCGCCGTCGAGCGCGGCGTCGAAGCCCGCCGCAGGCTGCGCGGGCGGGATGGAGGTGACGAACAGCCACTGCAGGTCCGGGCCGCCGAAGCTGCACATGGCGGGCTTGCTGAAAGGCACGCGCAGTGACCGGTCCAGCCGGCCGTCGGGCGTGAAGCGGTGCACCTGGCCGGCGTCGTTGCCGCAGATCCAGTAGCAGCCGTCGGTGTCGATGGCCGCGCCGTCGGGGCGGCCGGGCAAGGGGTTCATGTCCACGAAGTCGCGGCGGTTGCGTGGTACGCCGTCGTCACCCAGGTCATAGCGCCAGATGCGTTGCACCGTGGGGTGCGAGTCGGACAGGTACATCGTGCAGCCATCCGGGCTGAAGGCCAGGCCGTTGCCGGTGACCAGGCCGGCCACCTGCGGCGCGGACAGGCCCTGGCCGTCAAAGCGGAACAGCGCTCCATCGGGCGCGGCGAGCGAGCCGTCCATCACCATCGTGCTGGCCCACAGGCGGCCCTGGCGGTCCAGGCGGCCGTCGTTGAAGCGCATGCCCGCACGGGGATGGGTGATCGCCTGCAGCAGGCGGGCCTGGGCGGCCTCGCCCTGCGCGGGCAGGTCGATGGCGAAGACACCCGTTTCCATGCCGGCCACCAGGCCGCCCCCGGCGCGCAGCGCGATGCAGCCGATGCGCTCGGCCACCTGCCAGCTGCGCACGGCGCGGGTGGCCCAGTCCAGGCGGCGGATCGCGCGGCCCTCGATGTCGACCCAGTACAGCGCCTGCTCGCGCACCGACCACACCGGGCTCTCGCCCACGCGGTCACGCAGTTCGCTGACGACCTCGAACGTCATGGCTGCGGGGGCGCTCATTCGAACGGACCGGTGCGCACGAAGGCGCCGCCCTGGTAGATCGTGGCCGGGTCGTTCATGTCCAGCACGGGCTCGGCCGCCTCGACCTTGGCGCGGAAGACGTCCGAGCTGTCCTGCGGGCGGTAGCCGATGTGGCGGGCCTTGGTGTTGTCGTAGAAGGCCGTGGCGTTGTCGGAGATGCCGTAGATCACGCTCCAGCCCACCACCGGCGCGGTCAGGCCGGCGATGACCAGGCGCTCCAGGTCGTCGTAGGACATCCAGGTGGCCAGCATGCGCCGGGACTTGGGCTCGGGGAACGAGGAGCCGATGCGCACCACCAGGGTCTCGATGCCATAGCGGTCCCAGTACAGGCGGGCCACGTCCTCGCCGAAGGCCTTGGACAGGCCGTACAGGCCGTCCGGGCGGGGCGCGCTGTCGGCATTGACGACCTCGTCCTGCCGGTAGAAGCCCATGACATGGTTGGAGCTGGCGAAGATGACGCGCTTGACGCCGTTCTTGCGGGCCGCCTCGTACAGGTGGTAGACGCCCACGATGTTGGCCGCCAGGATCGGGTCCCAGGGCTGCTCGGTGGACACGCCGCCCAGGTGGACGACGGCGTCCACGCCCTCGAGCAGCTGGCGCACGCCCGCCTTGTCGGAAAGGTCCAGCTGAATGCACTCCTCGCCCGCGGCAGCCTCGCCCAGGGGCGAGATGTCGGACAGGCGCAGCACATCGCAGTAGCGCTTGAGGCGGGTGCGCAGCTCGCGCCCGAGGCCGCCGGCGGCCCCCGTCAGGAGCAGTCGGCGAAAGGTCAGGGGCGAGGCGGGCTGGGCAAGCATGGCGGTCTGGAACGAGTTTCTGGAATACAACCAATTCAAAAAACGCATTGGTTGTATGTCGTCATACAACTTGCAGTTTGGCCGTGCGAGGCAGGGCTGTCAACGCTTGGGGGCCGGTGTTTTTTAGGGGTTTCCACTAGGAAAGGATGGACCGCTTGCGGAGAACAGCTCAGGTATCGTTGTACGATGTCTGAAAACACTCCTCCCCTGCTCGATCCGGCCCGCTTCGAGGGCCTGGTCAAGGGCCGGCGGGTCGGCTTGTGCCAGCTCGCATCGCCCGGCGGCCTGCGTGCTGCGGTGTGCAACCACGGCGCCCGCCTGCTGCAGCTGGTGGTGCCCGACCGGGATGGCGGGTGGCGGGACGTGGTCCTGGGCCATGACAGCCTGCCCCAGCTGCTGGACGGAATGGCGTCGATGGGCGCGTTCGTGGGCCGCTTCGCCAACCGGATCGCGCGGGCACGCCTGGCCCTGGACGGCCAGGACTGGCAGCTGCCCGCCAACGACGGCGCGAACTGCCTGCACGGCGGGCCCGAGGGCAGCCGGTACCAGGTGTTCGACATCATCAGCCAGGCGGCCGACCAGGTGGTGATGCGCTGGACCTTCCGGCAGGCGGACGATGGCTTTCCGGGCGATGCCGAACTGACCGTGACCTACCGCCTGCGGGACCCCGGCGTGCTGGCCATCGACTGGGAGGCCCGCGCGCTGGACCGGGCGACGGTGCTGAACGTGACGGCCCACCCCTTCTTCAACCTCGAGGGCGCGGGCACGCCGCATGCGCGGGATCACCGCATCGCCGTGGAGGCGGCGCGCTACCTGCCGGTGGACGCACAGCGCATCCCGACCGGCGAGATGGCCCCGGTGGCGGACACGGCCTTCGACCTGCGCGACGGCCCCACGCTCGCCGAGGCGCTGGCGCGGCTTCCCGCGGGGACCGGCTTCGACCACTGCTACGTGATGGACGCGTCCGTGGACGCCACGGGCTCAGGCTCCCTGCGCCGCATGGCGCGCGCGCAGGCCCCCGGTTCGGGCATCGAGATGGCGGTGTGGTCCGATGCGCCGGGCCTGCAGTTCTTCTCGGCCAGCGGCTTCGACGGCAGCCTGCCCCGCCACGCGGGCAAGGGCGGGCAGGTGTACCAGCGCGAGGCGGGCTTCTGCCTCGAGCCGCAGGGACTGCCCGATGCGCCCAACCAGCCCGGCTTCCCGGATGCGACGATGCGCCCGGGCGAGCCTCGCCGCGGGCGCATCGAGTACCGCTTCAGCGTCGCGGGCGACCCCGCGCGCTGAGGGCACGACGGCAGGAACCCCCTCGCGGGGACCCCGGGTCCGTCAGGTCAGCAGGGACGGCCGTTGCGCGCGGCCAGCCAGGCCGGCGCATCCTGCAGCGCCACCGGGCGCAAGAAGCGGTCCAGCGCCGCCCAGCCCACCGAGGTGGTGAACGGCTGCGAGGACGAAGGGAACGGGCCGCCGTGCTGCTGGCCGGCGGTCACCGCCACGCCCGTGGGGAAGCCCGCGAACAGCACCCGGCCGGCGACCTGCGAGGCCACGCGCACCAGTTCCTGGTTCTCGGCGGTCGCCTCGTCGGCGCCCCAGATCGTCACCGTCAGCGTGCCGCCGACGGCCTGGAGCACTGCCATCGCCTGCGCCACGCCGCTCACACGCACCACCAGCGCGGCGGGACCGAACACCTCCTCGTGCAGGTGCTCGTCGGCGATGAAGCTGGCCGCATCGGTCTGCGCCAGGAACGGGCGCGGCGGCTGGTCTGCGGCGCCCACATCGGCCAGCAGCTTGTGCAGCTTGGGGTGCGCAGCCCACATCGCGCGGCCGGCCTCGAAGCCGTCACGCATCTGCGGCGTGAGCATGGCGTGGGTCTTGGCGGCCTTCAGGCCCTCGACCAGCGCGGCGACGAAGGCATCGCCGTCGGCACCCGTGGGCACCACGATCACGCCCGGGCTGGTGCAGAACTGGCCGCAGCCCATGGTGATGGAGCCAGCCAGGCCGGCGGCCAGCTCGGCGCCCTTGGCCTTGAGGGCCGCAGGCAGCGCAATGACCGGGTTGATGGAGCCCAGCTCACCGTAGAACGGGATGGGGCGCGGGCGCTCGTTGGCCACCTTCTGCAGCGCCAGGCCGCCACGCACCGAACCGGTGAAGGCGCCGGCCTGGATGGCGGGGTGCTGCACCAGGCTCACGCCCACTTCGGCGCCACGGCCGTCGACCATCTCGAACACGCCGGCCGGCAGGCCCTGGGCCTCGACGACTTCACGCGCCAGGTCGGCCACGGCATGCGACAGGCCGCGGTGGCCACGGTGGGCCTTGACCACCACCGGGCAGCCGGCCGCCAGCGCCGAGGCGGTGTCACCCCCCAGCACCGAGAAGGCGAAGGGGAAGTTGGAGGCCGAGAACATGGCCACCGGGCCCACCGGCACGCGCACGCGCAGCAGGCTGGGGTGGCCCACGGGCGGGGCACCAGCGACAGCGGGGTCATCGGTGAAGGCGAAGGCGGCGCCCTGCTCCACCTGCGTGGCAAAGCCGCGCAGCTGGAACGTGGTGCGATCGAGCTCGCCGTTCAGGCGGCCGGGGCCGAGGTTCGTCTCGCTGTCCGCCAGGGCCACCAGGCGCTCGCGGTTGGCGTCCAGCGCGTCGGCCAGGCCGCGCAGCAGCTTCGCGCGGGTGGCTGCATCGGAGCCGCCGAAGCTGGCGAAGGCCGCTTGCGCGGCGCGGGCGGCGGCGTCGACATCGGCCGCGGTGCTGTCTTTGAATTGGGTCATTCGGAGGATTCTCAGTGAATGGGGTGAAGGACGCTCAGCGGACCAGGCAGGGACGCTTGTTGTCGAACTTCCAGCCCGGGATCAGGTATTGCATGGCGATCGCATCGTCTCGTGCGCCCAGGCCATGCTGCAGGTACAGGGCATGGGCCTTCTCGACCTCGGCCATGTCGATCTCGATGCCCAGGCCGGGCTTCTTGGGGACCTGCACGTAGCCGCCTTCGATCTTCAAGGGGTCCTTGGTCAGGCGCTGGCCGTCCTGCCAGATCCAGTGCGTGTCGATGGCCGTGACCTTGCCGGGCGCGGCGGCGCCCACATGGGTGAACATGGCCAGCGAGATGTCGAAGTGGTTGTTGGAGTGCGAGCCCCAGGTCAGGCCCCAGTCGCGGCAGGTCTGCGCCACGCGCACCGAGCCAGCCATGGTCCAGAAGTGCGGGTCGGCCAGCGGGATGTCCACGGACTGCAGCGCCAGCGAGTGCGCCAGCTGCCGCCAGTCGGTGGCCACCATGTTGGTCGCGGTGGGCAGGCCGGTGGCGCGGCGGAACTCCGCCATCACCTCGCGGCCCGAGAAGCCCTCCTCCGCACCGCACGGATCCTCGGCGTAGGCGACGATGCCGCGCATCTTCTCGCCCAGGCGGATCGCGTCCTTGAGCAGCCAGCCGCCATTGGGGTCCAGCGTCACGCGGGCCTGCGGGAAGCGCTCGTGCAGCGCGGTCACGGCCTCGACTTCCTCGTCACCGCGCAGCACGCCGCCCTTGAGCTTGAAGTCCTGGAAGCCATAACGTGCCTGCGCGGCCTCGGCCAGGCGAACCACGGACTCGGGGGTCATGGCCTCCTCGTGGCGGATGCGGAACCAGTCGTTGTCCGCGTCGGGCTCGCTGGCCGGATCGACGTAAGGCAGGTCGGTCTTGCGGCGATCACCCACGAAGAACAGGTAGCCGAGCATCTGCACGGCCTCCCGCTGCTGGCCCTCGCCGAGCAGCGCGGCCACCGGCACGCCCAGGTGCTGGCCCTGCAGGTCCAGCAGCGCGGACTCGACGGCGGTGACGGCGTGGATGGTGGTGCGCAGGTCGAACGTCTGCAGGCCGCGGCCGCCAGCGTCGCGGTCGGCGAAGCGCGCGCGCATCTCGTTGAGGATGGCCTGCAGGTCGCCGATGGGGCGTCCTTCGACCAGCGAGCGCGCGTCCTCCAGCGTCTGGCGGATCTTCTCGCCACCGGGCACCTCGCCCAGGCCAGTGTGGCCCGCGTTGTCGGTGACGATGACGATGTTGCGAGTGAAAAAGGGCGCATGCGCGCCCGAGAGGTTCAGCAGCATGCCGTCCCGTCCTGCGACGGGAACGACACGCATCTGCTTGACGATGGGAGAGGTCATGGGATCTCGGTCCGGGGTCGTTCGATCAGCCGGGAGGGCTGACCGGCCAGGGATGATCAGTCCGCCTTGATGTTGCGGCTGGTGATCAGCTTCTGCCAGCGGGCGTATTCGGCAGCCTGGTAGGCGGCGAACTGCTCGGGCGTGTTGAGCACCATCTCGAAGCCCAGCTCCAGCAGCTTGGGCTTGATCGCGGGGTCGTTCAGGCTGGCCAGGATGGCGGCATGCAGCTTGGACTTGACGTCGGCGGGCAGCCCCTTGGGCGCGGCGATGGCCTGCCAGGAGTAGACGTTGGCTTCCTTGATGCCGCTTTCCTCCAGCGAAGGCACGCTGGGCAGCAGGGGCGAGCGCTTGGCGCTGGTGATGGCCAGCGGGCGCAGCTTGCCGGCCAGGATCTGGGGCATGGCGGTGTTGATGTTCATCCATGAGGAATCCACCTGGTTGCCCAGGAGGTCCGTCATCACCGGGCCGCCGCCGCGGTACGGCACGTGGATGCCGGTGGTGCCGGTCTGCTGCCAGAACAGTTCCGCGGTCAGGTGGTCGCTGCTGCCGTTGCCGGAGGAGGCGAACGTCATCTTGTTCGGGTTGGCCTTGGTGAAGGCGATGACGTCGGCCAGGCTCTTGTGGGGCGAGGCGGCGGGCACCACCAGCACGTTGGGCGCCTGCACGGCGATGGTCAGCGGGTCGAAGTCCTTGAGCGCGTCATACGGCGCCTTGATCAGGTGCGGGGCGATGACGAAGGGGCCCAGCGAGGAGACCAGCAGCGTGTGTCCGTCCGCCGGGGCGCGGGTGACGAAGCCGGCGCCGATGGTGCCGGTCGCGCCGGCCTTGTTGTCCACCACCGCCGTGGCGCCGGGCAGCTTCTCGGACAGCTTGCTGGCGATCTGGCGCGCGATCAGGTCGGTCGAGCCGCCCGGGGGAAAGGGCACGACCAGCGTGATGGGCTTGGTCGGGAAGGCCAGGGCACTGAAGGAGGCGGCGGCGCCCAGCGCCAGCGCGATCAGGGTCTTCTTCATGGTGAATGTCTCCGGTATCGGTGAGGGGAACGGACGTGGTCGGGTCAGGCGGTCTGGCGCCGCTTACTGGGGACCGAGCTTGGCGATCAGGGCACGCAGCTCCTCGACTTCCGAGGGCTTGAGGTCCGAGATCGGGGGACGCACAGGGCCGGCCGACTTGCCGACGATGGTGGCGCCTGCCTTGACGATGGACACGGCATAGCCCTCGCCCTTGTTGCGGATGTCCAGGTACGGCAGGAAGAAGTCCTTGATCAGGCGGTTGACGGTGGGCTGGTCGTTGTTCCAGTAGGCGTTGTAGAACTCGATCGCCGTCTTGGGGATGAAGTTGAAGACGGCCGACGAATAGGTGGGCACACCCAGCGCCTTGTAGGCATTGGCGTAGGTCTCGTGCGTGGGCATGCCGCCGATGTAGACGAAGCGGTCGCCCAGGCGCTGGCGGATCTGGACGATGCGCTCGATGTCGCCCAGGCCGTCCTTGAAGCCGATCAGGTTGGGGCAGCGCTCGGCCAGGATCTCCAGCGAGGCAGCGGTCAGCTTGCAGGCGCCGCGGTTGTAGACGATCACGCCGATGCTCACGCTCTTGCACACCGCTTCCACGTGGGCGATCAGGCCTTCCTGGGTGGCCTCGATCAGGTAGTGCGGCAGCAGCAGGATGCCGGCCGCGCCCTGGCGCTGGGCCTCCTGGGCGTACTTGATCGCCAGGCTGGTGCCACCGCCGGCGCCGCCGACGATGGGGGTGTGCTTGCCGCAGGTCTCGGCGGCGACCTTGATCACCTGCGAGTACTCACCCGGCTCCAGCGAGAAGAACTCGCCCGTGCCGCCCGCGGCGAACAGCACGCTGGCGCCATAGGGCATCAGCCACTCCAGGCGGTCGGCATAGCCCTTGGCATTGAATTGCAGCTGGGCATCGAAATCGGTCAGGGGGAAGGACAGGAGGCCGCTGGACAGGGCGTGCTTGAGTTCGTTGGGCGTCATGGTGGTTTCCGTGGAGAGGTAAGACATCGTACAACTCAATCCGGAAATCGCAAGCCCCGGGAAAACCCTGGGTCACGGAAGCTGGCGTGGAAAGGCGTCAGCGGCCGGCGGCCGCATCGGCGAGCTGCTGGCGGCGCTGCTTGCTGTTGGCGAGGTGGGTGCGCATGGCGGCCCGGGCGCCGTCGGCGTCCTGGCGCTCGATGGCCGAGAAGATGTTCTCGTGCTCCACGTTCACGCGGCGCAGGTACTCCAGGCGCTCGGCCGTGACGGGCGCGGCGCCTTCCAGCCGCACGCGCGGGATCATGGCGCCGCCCAGCGTGGTCATGAGGTCGGCGTAGTGCGGGTTCTGGGTGGCGCGGGCGATGGACAGGTGGAACTGGAAGTCCGGTCCCACCGGGTCCCTGCCCTGCTCCACGGCCGCGGCGAAGGCGTCCAGCGCCGAGCGCAGCGCCGCCAGGTCGGCGTCGGAGCGGCGCAGTGCGGCCAGCGCGGCGCTCTCGGTCTCGATGCCGATGCGCAGCTCCAGCACGCCGATCACCTCACGCAGCGTGGCCAGCTGGCTGGGGTCGATGCGGAAGCTGGAGGCATCCCCCTGCCCCAGCACGAAGGTGCCCACGCCATGGCGGGTCTCCACCATGCCCGCGGCCTGCAGCCGGGAAATGGCCTCGCGCACCACCGTGCGGCTGACACCGAACTCCTCCATGATGGCGCCCTCGGGCGGCAGCTTGGCCCCCGTGGCGAGCGTGCCGTCGCGCACGCGGTCCCCCAGCGCCTGCACGAGGTCGGCGGTCAGGGAGCGGCTGCGGCGAAGGGGCGCGGTGGAAGTCACGGTCATATTATGTCGTACAGGTGACCGCCCCGGCCGGTACGTCGTGCCGCCGGCACGGGTGACGCGCCGCCGGGCTCACTCGCCCCAGGAGGCGCCGCCGTCCGGCTGGCTGGCGATCAGGCCCAGGCCGGCGCCGACGGAGGTGAGCATGTCCAGCTTCTCCACCGGGATGCCCTCGCCCAGCACGCGGCGCAGGCGCTCCTGCACCACGGGCGCCATGCCCATGCCGCCGGTGACGAAGACCACGTCGGGCGCCACGCCGGCCGCCTGGCGGGCCTCCAGCACCAGGGTTTCGATCTTGTCCAGCCACACATGGCAACTCGCCGCCAGGTCGTGCGCGGCCACCGTGGCCGACAGGCCGGCCTCCAGGAACTCCAGCGCCACCGCCCACTGGTCGTGCGACGACAGCGCGATCTTGCAGCCCTCGCCCAGGCGAATGAGCTGGTGCTGCTGCTGGCCGTGGTGCAGGCGTGCCAGGCGCCGCAGCTTGTGCGGCTCCTGCGCCTCGCGCACCAGCGTGTCGATGGCATCGCCCGCGGCGCGAAAACGCAGCTGCGCGGGCAGGTCGCGGGTGGAAATCGCATCGGCCAGCACCTTGTGGGGAATGGGCTCGTTGCGCTTGGTGAAGCCGCCCTTGCCCAGCAGCGGCATCAGCCCGGCCCAGACCAGGCTCTGGTCGAAATCCGTGCCGCCCACGCGTCCGCCGCTGGCGCCCAGGATGTCGCCGCCCCGGCGGGTCTTGCCTCGGTACGAGGGGCCCACGCGCACGACGGCGCAGTCGGTGGTGCCGCCGCCCACGTCCACCACCAGCACCACCTGGTCCTGGCGCACGGTGGCCTCGTAACGCATGCAGGCGGCCACGGGCTCGGGCACGAACACCGCGCCCTCGAAGCCGGCCTCGCGCGCGGCGGCGGCCATCACCTGCAGCGCCTGCGAATCCCCGGCGCTGCCGGACATGCCGTGGTAGTGCACGGGCTTGCCGATCACGGCGTGGGACACCGCCCGCCCGCTGAAGGCCTCGGCGCGGGTGCGGATGTGGCGCAGGATCTGGGCGACCGAGGCGCGGAAGGCGTCGGTGTAGCCGGCCGGCAGGTCGCTGCCCAGGAAGGACTTGGGCGAGCGCACCAGCACGCCGCCCAGCGGGTCGGCGCGGTAGGCCTCCAGTGCGGGGGTGCCAAACAGCACGGTGCCGCCCGATTGCAGCAGCGACAGGTAGGTCTGGTCCCAGTAGGCGTCCTCGTCGTCGGCGTCCGCCTCGCGGCGGGCGGTGAACAGCACGGTGGGCATGACGGGGCTGTCGCCCTCCAGCGGCACGGCGCGCACGTCCGCGCCGGGCGGCTGGCCGATGAAGGCGGTGCAGTTGGACGTGCCGAAATCGATGCCCAGGGAATGGGAGGCGCAGGAAAGCATGGGTGCGGGGACGAGGAGAGCGATGCGCGCCGACCCGGGGCCTGGCGGTCTGGAGGGCGCGTATTGTGCCTCACCCGCCCTCCCCGCGCGGCAGTGCCAGCACGCGAAATGCGGGTTCGTCCGGCCGGACGCGCCGCAGCAGCGGCCGCGCCACGTTGTACACGGGCGCGCCGCCCAGCGTGCGCCCCTCCAGGCTGCCGCGGTGGGCGTGCCCGTGGAACACCGCATCCACGGGGTACATGAGCAGCGGCTCCTCCAGCCGGCTGCTGCCCAGGAAGGGGTAGATCTCCACCGGCTCACCCTGCACGGTCCCCACGATGGGCGCGTAGTGCAGGATCGCCACCCGCCGGGGCGTGCGCAGCTTGGCCAGCGCCTGCTCCAGCTTCATCGCCTCGCGCTGGGCCTCCTGGACGAACTGCTTGATCGCCGCCTCGCCCCAGGCCCCCAGCGAACCGCGGCCGAAGCCGCCGGGGAAGCCCTTGGTGCCGGCGATGCCCACGCCGTGGACCTCGCAGGCCTCGCCGTCGAGGACGCGCACGCCCGCCCGGGCAAGGGCCGAGGCCACCACCTCCGGCGTGCCCGACTCGTGGTCGTGGTTGCCCAGCACCGCCACCACCGGCACGGTCGCGGCGGACAACTCGTCGGCCAGCACGTGGGCCTCCTCGGCGGTGCCGTAGTCAGTGAGGTCGCCACACAGCAGGAGGGCGTCCGCCGCCTGCGAAGCCTGCGTGAACAGTTCACGCAGGCGGCCCGCCGCATCCCGGGTGACATGCAGGTCACCGACGGCGGCAAAGCGCACGACCTCGCCCTGCGCCTGGCCATCCGGGCGGGCAGGCAGGTCCGGGGAGGCGGGTTGGTCCGTGGGGCCCATGGGGCATGCTGGCGCGCGCGGGCACTGCCGGGCCCCGGCCGCGCGCCGTGGCGTCCCGTAGGCGGGCGCCGACGATGCGCGAGGTCTCCCGTCCTGCGCCCACGACGTGCCGCCAAGGGGTACCTTGCGCCAGATGCCAGGCGCGTTCCTGGTCCTCCCACCTCCCACCGGCCCGCACCGATGACCTCCGCATTCCTGGCGCCCTCCCTCGAGGACGAGGTCCCCGCGCACACGGCCGACTTCTACCGGCGCGCGCTTCGCACGCTCGTGGACGCCGGCGTGCCTTTCCTGTTGGGCGGCGCCTTCGCGCATTGCTGCTTCACCGGCATCCGCCGCGTCACCAAGGACCTGGACCTGTTCATCAGGCGCGGCGACTACGAGCGCATCGCCGGCCTGATGCAGGCCCAGGGCTGGCGCACGGCGCTGACCTACCCGCACTGGCTGGCCAAGGTGCACGGCGGCGCGCAGGCCGACGAGTGCTTCATCGACCTGATCTTCAACTCGGGCAATGGCCTGACGCCGGTGGACGAGCGCTGGTTCCAGGGCAACCTGCAGGCGCAGGTGCTGGGCGTGCCGGTGCGCATCGCCAACGCCGAGGACAGCCTGCAGTCCAAGGCCTTCATCATGGAACGCGAACGCTTCGACGGGGCCGACGTGGCGCACCTGCTCCAGGCCAACGCCGAGCGCCTGGACTGGCCCGGCCTGCTCGCGCGCTTCGGCCCGCACTGGCGCGTGCTGCTGGCGCACCTGGTGATGTTCGGCTTCATCTACCCCGGCGAGCGGCACCGCATCCCGCGCGCGGTGATGGACGACTTGCTGGACCGGCTGGCACAGGAAACCCGCCAGCCCCCCGCCGAGGGTCCGCGCGTGTGCTGCGGTACCCTGGTCTCGCGCGAGCAATACCTGCACGACGTGGAGAACCTGGGCTACGCCGATGGCCGGCTGCACTGCGCCAGCACCATGACCGGCGAGGACGTGGCGCACTGGACCCGCGCCATCCCCGACCGCCAGGGCGCGGACGGGGCCTGAGCCCCGCGCCGGGCGCCGACCTGCGAGGGGTGCCGGGGCCTCTTAAACTCGGCGGCATGAGCCTTGCCGACCGCATCCGCCACCCTGCCCTGCTCGCCAAGGTCATGTCCGCCGAGGATGCGGCCGGCCTGATCCCGGTGGGTGCCAACGTGGGCATGAGCGGCTTCACCGGCGCGGGCTACCCCAAGCGCGTGCCGCAGGCCCTGGCCGACCGGCTGGCCGCCCTGCACGCCGCCGGTCGCGAGGACGCGCGCATCAGCCTGTGGACCGGCGCCTCCACCGCGCCCGAGCTCGATGGCGCGCTCGCCAAGGCCCATGGCATCGCGACCCGGCTTCCCTACCAGTCCGACCCGACCTGCCGCCAGCAGATCAACGCCGGGGAGATGCTGTACCTCGACATGCACCTGTCGCACGTGCCGCAGTTCGCCTGGTTCGGCTTCCTGGGCAAGCTCGACGTGGCGGTGGTCGAGGTGGTGGGCGTGCTGCCGGACGGGCGCCTCATCCCCTCCACCTCGGTGGGCAACAACAAGACCTGGCTGGACCAGGCCGAGCGCGTCATCCTGGAGGTGAACCTGCGGCAGAACCCGGCCCTGGAGGGGATTCACGACATCTACTACGGCACCGCCGTGCCACCGTACCGCCAGCCCATCCCGCTGGTCCATCCCGGCGACCGTATCGGCGAGCCCTACCTGCACTGCGACCCGGACAAGGTGGCCGCCGTGGTGGTGACCGACCTGCCGGACCGCAACTCCACCTTCACCCCGCCCGATGCCGCGTCCGCGCAGATCGCGGGCCACCTGATCGACTTCCTGCAGCACGAGGTGAAGGCCGGCCGCCTGCCCCGGGACCTGCTGCCGCTGCAGTCCGGCGTGGGCAACATCGCCAACGCGGTGCTGGCGGGACTGGACGAGGGGCCCTTCGGCAACCTCACGGCCTACACCGAGGTGCTGCAGGACAACATGCTGGCCATGCTGCGCTCGGGCAAGCTGACCCTGGCGTCGGCCAGCGCGCTGTCCCTCAGCCCGCAGGCGTACAGGGAGTTCGAGGACCACATCGCTTTCTACAAGGAGCGCATCGTGCTGCGCCCGCAGGGCATCAGCAACCACCCGGAGCTGATTCGCCGCCTGGGGGTGATCGCCATGAACGCGATGATCGAGGCCGACATCTACGGCAACGTCAACTCCACGCACATCATGGGCAGCAGCATCATGAACGGCATCGGCGGCTCGGGCGACTTCGCGCGCAACGCCTTCCTGTCCATCTTCATGGCGCCCTCCACCGCCAAGGGCGGGTCGATCTCGTGCATCGTGCCCATGGTCTCGCACCATGACCACACCGAGCACGACGTGGAGGTGATCGTCACCGAGCAGGGCCTGGCCGACCTGCGCGGCCTGGCGCCCACCCAGCGGGCCAGGCTGGTGATCGAGCGCTGCGCCCACCCGGCCTACCGCGACGCCCTGCGTGACTACTTCGACCGCGCCCGCCGCACCGCCCCGGGCCAGCACACGCCGCACGTGCTGGACGAGGCCCTGGGCTGGCACACCCGGTACCTGCGCACCGGGCACATGTGACCCGCCCGCCCCGGGCCAGCGATTGCCTGTTTTTTGGGCATCGCGTGGAAACCCAGGCGGGGCGCGGCTTTCGCGGGTTGTCCTGTCAGCTATCCACAGCCTCGCCCACAGGCGCTGGGGGCAACTGCCGGGATCGTTTCTAATAGAGGGTTGCGCCCGCGGGCGCGGGGATAGCTTTGCGCAGCGATTTCAGCCAGTCCAGACTCGTACGCCTGCTCGGCCAGTGGACGCCCGTGGATGCCTCCACGGGCGGGGCCACGGCCGGCATGGACTTCGCCGAGCGCTGGAGCCTGTGGCTCAACACCTTCGACGCCATTGGCCTGCAGTCGGCGCACCAGTCGATCCGGGCGGGTGAGACGGCGCCCTCGCCGGTCCCGGCGCGTGCCCGCCGCGCGCCCGACCTCGAGGGGGACCTGGAACGCGTGCGCGGCACGCTGGCCCGCGCCATTGCGCAGGACCCGTTGCAGCTCGAAGGCTATGGCGTCGACGACATCGCCGAGGCCGGCTTCACGCCCTTCCAGCAGCGCCACCTCGCGCTGCAGCGGCAGATGGACCAGATGATCGCGCCGCTGCGTGACCATGTGCGCCAGGCGCTGGCCCAGGCCGGCCCCGCGCTGCGCCAGCTGGCCACGCTGGACGCCTCGCTGGAGCAGGTGTTCGCCCGCCACCAGCAGCAACTGCTGCCGTCCGCCGTGTCGCTGCTGCAACGCCGGCATGACGCACTGCGCCAGGCGCACCGCCAGGCGCTGGAAGCCAGCGGCCAGACCGACGACCCTGCCCGCTGGCGACAGCCGGGCGGCTGGCTGGACGCCTTCGTCCAGGACTGGCGCCAGGCACTGGCCGCCGAACTCGACCTGCGCCTGCAGCCGGTGACCGGCATGGTCGAGGCCCTGGCCCATGAATTGAAGAACCGAACATGACGATCAAGCGATCCTTTGCCGCGGCCTTTGCCCTCGGCCTGCTGACGGTGGCCTGGGTGGCTGCCGGCTTCATCCAGTCGGGCAGCTGGCTGGCCCTGGCCATGACCGGGGCCATCGGCGCCGGCTTCCTCGTGGGCGCCCGCGAGCTGCACCAGTACCGCGGCGCCACCGCCGGCCTCGCGCAGGCGCTGGCGCAGGGCCCGCTGCCGCCGGCCAGCCTGGCCGAATGGCTGGAGCGTGTGCCGGCCGGCCTGCGCAGCGCGGTGCGCCAGCGCGTGGAAGGCGAGCGCGGCGCCCTGCCCGGCCCGGCGCTCACGCCCTACCTGGTGGGCCTGCTGGTCATGCTGGGCATGCTGGGCACCTTCCTGGGCCTGGTGGTCACCTTCAAGGGCGCAGTGTTCGCGCTGGAAGCCTCCACCGACCTGCAGGCCGTGCGCGCCGCGCTGGCCGAGCCGATCAAGGGCCTGGGCCTGTCCTTCGGCGCCTCGGTGGCGGGCGTGGCCGCCTCGGCCATGCTGGGCCTGATGTCCGCCGTCTGCCGGCGCGAGCGCCTGGACGTCGCGCGCCAGCTCGATGCCCGCATCGCCACCGAGCTGCGCCCGTTCTCGCTGGTGCACCAGCGCCAGGAGACCTTCCGCGCGCTGCAGCTACAGGCCGGCGCGCTGCCCGAGGTGGCCGCCCGGCTCGACGCGCTGATGGACCGCATCGAGCAACGCAGCCAGCAGCTCGACGAGCAGCTGCTGCAGCGGCAGTCGCAGCTGCAGCAGGAGGTCACGCAGGCCTACACCCGCCTGGCCAGCACCGTGGGCACCGCGTTGCAGGACAGCCTGGTGGCCGCCACACGCGCGGCCGGCGACAGCATCCAGCCCGTGGTCGCCCGCGCCATGACGCAGATGGTCCAGGACACGCAGGGCCTGCACGAGCGCCTGGGCGCCAGCGCGCAGGCGCAGGTGGACTCCCTGTCGCAGCGATTCGCCGAGCAGCTGGCCACGGTGCAGGCGCAGCTGGCCCGCACGCACGCCGGCCAGGCGCAGGGCGAGCAGCAGCGCCTGCAGGCCTGGACCGAGGCCCTGCAGGCCACGGCGGCCCACTTGCAGGCCCAGTGGCAGCGCGCCGCCGAACAGGCACTCGCGCAGCAGCAGTCCGTCACCGAGGCGATGGCGCAATCGGCGCAGCAGGCGCGCGAGGCCGTCACCCAGTCCGTGCTGGACCTGAACGCGAACCTGGCGCAATCCACCGTGAAGGTGAGCGAGCAGCTGGCGCAGTCGGCCGTGAAGGTGAATGAGCAGCTGGCGCAATCGACCCTGCAGGTCAGCGAGGACCTCACGCAGTCGGCGCGCGCGGTCAGCGAATCGGTCAAGCAGTCGGCGCTGCAGGTCAGCGGCTCGGTGGAACAGTCGGCGCTTGAGGTCACCGAGCGCGCCAGCGCGCAGGCCGGCCGCACGCTGGACGACGTATCGCAACTCCTGGCCCGCTCGGAGGACCTGGTGCGCTCGCGCGTCGAGTCCGAGGCCCGCTGGACCGGCGAGCACGGCCAGCGCATGGCGCAGATGGCCGACCTCTGGCGAACCGAGCTGTCTGCGCTGCGCGAGGCCGAGGAGCGTCGCGGCGAGGCCGCCGTCGGCCGCCTGGGCGAGCTGCAGGCCGCCGTGGCGCAGCACCTGGCCACGCTGGGCACGGCGCTGGAAGCGCCGCTGTCGCGCCTGCTGCACACGGCCTCCGAGGTGCCACAGGCCGCCGCCGGCATCATCGCTCGCCTGCGCGAGGAAATGAGCCAGCTGGCCGACCGGGACAACCAGGCGCTGCAGGAACGCACCGCGCTGATGGCGCAACTGGGCACCCTGCTGCAGTCCGTCAACCAGGCGTCGGGCGAGCAGCGCGCCGCCATCGAGTCGCTGGTGGCCTCGGCCTCGCACGTCATGGAACAGGCCGGCGCGCAGTTCGCCCAGGTGCTGCAGGCGCAGTCCGGCCAGGCCGCCGATGCGGCGGCCCATGTGGGCGCCAGCGCCGTCGAACTGGCCAGCCTGGCCGAGGCCTTCGGCCACAGCGTGCAGGGCTTCCAGGCCGGCAATGACAAGCTGGTGGAGAGCCTGCAGCGCATCGAGGCCTCCATCAACCGCTCCACGGCCCGCAGCGACGAGCAGCTGGCCTACTACGTGGCGCAGGCGCGCGAGGTCATCGACCTGAGCATCGCATCGCAGCAGGGCCTGGTGGACCACCTGCGCCAGCTGCAGGGCCGCCCGGCCTCCACCGAGCCGGTGGTGCTGGCCGACGGGACCGCGTGATGGTCGACGCCGACGACATCGAGCACGACAGCGGCGACCGCGCCAGCGCGCCGGTGTGGACCGTGTTCGCGGACCTGATGTCGGGCCTGCTGGGCGCCTTCGTCCTGGTCCTGGTGGGCGTGCTGGTGGTGCAGATGGACCTGGTCGCCAGCCTGAAGACCGAGGTGGAAAAGCGCCGCGTCGAGGAGCAGCGCCGCGTGGCGCTGGAGAAGGCCCTGGCCGTGCCCCTGGCCTCGGGCCGCGTCACGCTGGACAACGGCCGCATCGGCATCAGCGGCAACGTGCTGTTCGCGCTCAACTCCGACCAGCTGCGCCCGGAGGGGCGCCAGCTGCTCAAGTCGCTCGTGCAGCCCCTGCGCATCTACCTGGGCGAGCGCGGCGAGGTCCTGATGGTCAGCGGCTTCACCGACGATGCGCCGATCCGGGACAGCAACCGCCGGTTCGACGACAACCTGGAGTTGTCGGCCCAGCGCGCGCTGACCGTGACGCGCGCGCTCATCGCCGAGGGCATGCCCTCGGCCCAGGTCTTCGCGGCCGCCTTCGGCGCGGAGCAGCCGGTGGCGACCAACGCCAACGAGAAGGGCCGCGCCCTGAACCGCCGGGTGGAGATCGCGCCGGTGCCACGGGCCAGCGCGAAGCCGTCTCCCAAGCCTTGAGCCCCATGGACACCGTGCAGCCGCTGCTGGATGCCCTGCGCAACGAAGGCGCCTGGCGGCTCGACCCCGTGCGCTGGCGCTACATCGAGTCCCTGGCCCGCCGCCTGCCCGGACAGCCCGAGGCCGTGCGCCGCCTGCTGCAGGACAAGCTGCAGCGGGCGGTGGCCGACTACGCGCAGCGGCACGAGCAGGCCCAGGCCACCGGCACGGCCTCGCGGCCGGCGCGGCGCGCCGTGGCCGGCAAGCCTGGGCCGTCAACCGAATCCCTGTGCCCCCCGCTGGCCGCGCTGAACGCCCACATCCGCAGCGCCTCGCAGGCCCTGCGCGGGCCGGCTGTGCCCGGCGCGGCCCCGGGCCCGACGGAGCTGGCCAGCGTGCGCCGTTTCCGGCAGGCCTGGAGCCGCCAGCGCACGCTGGACCAGGTGGCCCGCGCTGTCACGCGCAAGCCTGCCAACGCCGGGCCGCTGAACTCGCACGCCCTGGCGCTGCAGTCACTGGCGCTGATGCAGGCGCTGTCGCCCGACTACCTGCGCCGCTTCGTGCTGCAGGTGGAGTCGCTGCAGTGGCTGGAGCAGGCGGCCCGCCAGTACCCCGCCGTCCCCGGCAAGGGCGGCAAGGCGGCCCGGCCCCCGCGCAAGGGCCGGGCCCGCAAGTAACGGCCACCCGCCAGTCACTGGCACAATCGTCCAGCCCATGGCCGCACCTGGAGGCGCCTTCGCCGCGCCACGAGGCGCGGCCCCGTCCAACCCGTGATCACCAAAGCCCGCCAATTGCTCTGGCGCCTGCTGGCGCTGCTCTCCCTGGGCGCCGGCCTGGTCGGCCTGTTCCTGCCGGTGATGCCCACCGTGCCCTTCGTGCTGCTGGCCGCCTGGGCCGCGGGACGCGGCTGGCCGCGGCTGGAGGCCTGGCTGCTGGCGCACCCGGTGTTCGGCCATCCCATCCGCGACTGGCGGGCGCGCGGCGCCGTCTCGCGCCGGGCCAAGCGCATGGCCGTGACGATGATGGCCGGCAGCGCCGTGTTCCTGTGGTTCGTGCCCGTGCCGGCCTGGCTGCGGGGTGGCGTGTACGCCGTGCTGCTGGCGGTGGCCGTGTGGCTGTGGCGCCGGCCCGAGCCCTGAGCGCCCGCCGGCCCGCACCTCAGGCCGCGGCGGCGTAGAGCACGGCCGGATAGGTCACCAGCCAGGCCCAGAAGAAGCGGTTGAGGCCGAAGAACCAGAACACCAGGAAGTGGAACACCGCGGCCACCGCGCAGAAGGCCGCGGCCAGCCGCACATCCAGGAGCGCCAGCGGAAAGCACCCCTCCCACACGGTGAAGGCCCAGGCGCAGGCCTGCGCCACGCGCGGATGGCGGAACATGCTGCGCGCAGGCAGTGGGCCGTAGACGCCCGAGTCCAGGAACACCGGCAAGGCCCGTCCCGTGCGCCACTCGGCACGCAGCAGCTTGACCCAGCCCGAGACGAAGTAGGAGGTGATGGACTGCAGGGCCACGTACCACAGCGCCACGCGCCAGCCCTGGGCCATGCCGGAAAAGGCACCCACGCCATGGGCCAGCAGCAGTCCGGTCAGGCCCACCAGGGTCATGAAATCGCTGCCGCCGTTGAATGCGCCACGCCACCGGAACAACAGGGCCAGCGCGATGGCGAACAAGGCCAGCGCGCCGGCCGCGGGCAGCAGGCCCGCCATCAGCAGCACCGCGAGCCCGGCGCGCAGCCACAGCATGGCCTGGTAGGGCGCGGGCTGCAACAGCGCGTCCAGCAGGGACCGCACCCACGCCGGGCGCGGCGGCACCTCGGCGCGCTGGATGGCCCAGTCCCCCACCCGGTCCAGCCGCTGCACCCGCAGCTGCTCGAGCGACTGCAGCAGCAGGCTCCATCCGAGCAGCAATTCGAACGCGCGGGCGGCGGTGAACACCGTCATGCGGGAAACACCGGGGACTGCAGCATGCACTCGTCCTGGGGGGCCGGCGGATCCGGCAGTGCGGACCCGCCCGGCGACGCGCCTCGATCCGCGCCCAGCGGCGATGCCAGCCGCACTTCGAACTGCCAGGCCACGGCCTGCGCCGGTACCGCCTGGCGGGCCAGGCGGCACACCAGCTGGTAAGACACGCAGTCACGCACATCGCCCCCCTCGGGCAGGGCGTTGATGTCGCTGGCCAGGTGGTCGACCAGGTTCTGGTGGGACAGCGCCAGGTTCACGCCCGGGTTGTGCACCAGGTGGTGCCAGCGGCGCGGGCTGCGCGGGTACACCTGCTGCCAGGGCAGCCACTCCCCCGACGCGAGGCGGGCCCGCACCTGCAGCCGCGGGGGCCGGCCGACCGCGTGGTAGAACTTCCAGTTCGGGAAGAAGGCCCGCAGGAAGAACAGCCACGGCCCCTGCACCACCTTTGAGCGTCGGCCCATCGCCCACGCCAGCAGCGCGAAATAGGCGACGAACAACAGGATCGTGATTTCCATGGCGCTTCGGGACGAATCCGTCAACTCTACCGTAGCGTTCCGAGGGCCCGTTGCCGCCCCCGGTCCATGAGAGACTCGGGGGCTGATGGCACATGAGGGAGATTCGGCCTGGGAAGGCTTGGGGCTGCACGCCTACGACACCGTGGTCGGGCGGCTGGCCGGGTTTCGCCCGCGCGAGGGCCAGCGGGCCATGGCGCAGGAAGTCGCGCGCGCCCTGTCGCGGTGCGAGCTCGGTGAGCCGAACGGCGAGCGCCTGGACGATCCGGCCCGCGCCATCGCCGTCGTCCAGGCGGGCACCGGCGTGGGCAAGTCGGCCGCCTACATCGCCGTGGGCGCGGCCATCGCCAAGGCGCGCAGCTCGCGCCTGCTGATTTCCACCAGCACCATCGCGCTGCAATCGCAGCTGATGGAAAAAGACCTGCCCGCCATCGCGGCGGCCTCCCCCGAAAGCTTCACCTTCGCGCTGGCCAAGGGCCGCGGCCGCTATGTGTGCAAGGACAAGCTGCTGCGGCACGCGCTGATCGAGACCGCCTCGCAGGACCTGCTGGACTTCGGCGAGGAGCCGCCGGCCCCGGCCACCGGCGCCGCGGCGCTGGCCCAGGAACAGCGGGTCAGCTTCTATCGCCGCCTGGTGGACGCCATCGGCGCCGGCTGGGACGGTGACCGCGACACCCTGGACACCCCGCCCGCGCCCGAGGACTGGATCCCCGTGGCGGCCGAGCGCCACACCTGCACCGTCAAGGCCTGCCCGCAGTTCGACGACTGCGCCTACTACCGTGCCCGCCGCCGGCTGGCCGACGTGGACGTGATCGTCGCCAACCACGACCTGCTGCTGGCCAGCGTGAACGCGCGCGTGCTGCCGGAGCTGTCCGACTGCCTGCTGATCGTGGACGAGGCCCACCACCTGCCCAAGAAGGCCGTGGACCAGTTCGCCGCCAGCATGGACCTCACGCGCCTGCGCTGGCTGGACAAGGTGCCCAAGGCCCTGTCGCAGGTGTCCAGCGAGCTGTCGGTGACCCTGCCGGATGCCATCGAGCCCGCCGCCAGCGAGCTGCGCGCCGCGCTGGCCGAGCTCGCCCGCCTGCTGATGGACAACGTCCACGCCGATGGCCTGGCGGCCGACGGCGTGCACCGCCTGGGCGAGGTGGAGGTGCACGAGCTCCTGGGTGAGCCGCTGCGCGTGGTGTCGGTGCATGCCGCCACGCTGATGGACGCCGCCAACAAGCTCGCCACCGAGCTGCGCGCGCGCATGCGGGACAACCCCGGCAGCACGCGCCTGACCGCGCTGTTCGCGGCCCTGGGCGGCTTCGTGCCGCACCTGAGCGCCGCCCGCGAGGCCAGCGAGAGCCTGCTGGCCCAGGGCGAGGCGGCGCGGCGCACCGCCAAGTGGTGCTCCTTCGACACCGACGGCACCTACATCGGCATCAGGCTGCATGCCTGCCCCATCCTGCCGGGCGACCTGCTGCGCCACCACCTGTGGTCGCGGGTGCGCGGCGCGGTGCTGACCTCGGCCACCATCACCAGTTGCGGCAACTTCGGTTTCTTCCTGCGCGAGGGCGGGCTGTCCGGTGACCCGGACGTCACCACCACCGCCGTCCAAAGCCCGTTCGACTATGCGCGCCAGGGCGCGATCGTGGTGCGGCAGACGAAGGCCTCGCCCAAGGAGCTGGCGGCCTTCAATGCCGAAGTGGCGCAGCTGCTGGCCCAGGAGATCGCCCAGCTGAAGCAGGGCGGCGGCCTGGCCCTGTTCACGTCACGCCGGCACATGGAGCAGGCGGTGGAAGCCGTGGGGGCGCTGGACGCCACGCTGCGCGAACGGGTGCTGGTGCAAGGCGCCAGGCCGCGCGGCGCGCTGGTCGCCGAGCATGCGCGGCGCGTGCAGGCCGGCCAGCCCAGCGTGATCATGGGCCTGGCCTCGTTCGGCGAGGGCCTGGACCTGCCGGGCGACCTGTGCCGCGAGCTGTGGATCACCAAGCTGCCCTTCGGCAGCCCTGACGACCCGGTGGGCGAGGCGCGGGCGGAGTTCGTGGAGGCCAGCGGCGGCAACGCCTTCGCCGACCTGGTGGTGCCCGAGACCGGCGTGCGCCTGCTGCAATGGACCGGCCGCGGCATCCGCACGGAGACAGACACCGCCCGCATCACCATCTTCGACCGCCGCATCACCGAGCAGGCCTACGGGCGGCGCATCCTGGCGGGGCTGCCGCCCTACCCTGTCGAGGTCGTCAAATCTGACTGAGCGGAACGTGGCCTGACGGGCGGCCGCAGGCTCACGTCGTGCGGACGCAAAGGGTGCGCATTGCGGCGCAGGACAGTCGGCCACGAAGCGCGCGCTGAACACGGCGGCATCCGCCGCCAGCTCGAAGGTCACCAGTTGCCCGTTCTTGCCGTCCTTGAGCCGCAGCGCGGCGAACAGGCTCCACTTGCCCTTCGGGTCGTAGCTGGGCGGATCGACCAGCGCGTAGGGATGCGGCACGAACACCTCGTGCGCGAAGACTTCCCGGTGCTGGTTGCGCGGCGAGGGGTACAGCTTGTAGGTCCGGGTGGTAAAGGTCGCTTCTGGCATGGCGGGTGCCCTATCGAACGGCGTGGGCGTCGAACCCGGTTTCAGCCCACTGGCTGGCCGATGCGCGCGTGAGCTTGAAACCGGCGGACACGCGCGCTTGCCCGAGCACCTCACCCGAGGTATCGGTGGCCCGCATCAGGGCCGTGGGATGCTCGTCATCGGGCTCGATGTCCAGCGTGACGCGCACACGCGCGTGCCCATGCGCGATCTCGATCTCGCTGTGAAGCATGGCGTGCAGCTGCTGCTCGTGACGCCGTACGAACTCGGCGGCCGTCTTGACCAGGGTGTTGAACGCCGAGGTGTCCAGCGGCTTGGGGTTCTTCTTGTCGCGCCCCATGGTCCAGGGGCCCACCAGGGCCGGCTCGGACTGGCCATCCGGCGTCATGGACACGGCCCAGCCGTCATCGTCCTCGTTCTTGATCACCCGCGCCGTCCAGCCGCTGTCGCGCCACAGGCGAGGCTCCTTGATGACGTGTTGTTCGTCAGAGTCTTCAAATTCCATGGCGCGATTGTGCGCCGGCCGCAGGTGCCCTCGACGCCCCTCACGCTCGATGCGGGCTAGACATCCAGCGCCGGCCGCCAGTCCTCGGCCGGCACGAAGCGCCAGCGCCCCACCGCCGCCGACAGCCAGAACGCGATCGCGCCGAACCCCAGCAGGATCGCGTTGGCCGACGCCCAATCGCCATCGAAGGCGCCGAAGGCGCTGGCCCGAACGGCCTTGACGCTCCAGGTAAACGGCAGCCAGGGGCTGATCGCCTGGAAGAACCCGGGGGTCAGCTCGATCGGCGTGATGCCACCGGCGGACGACAACTGCAACACCAGCAGCAGCAAGATGATGCCCTTGCCCAGGTCGCCGAACGCGCGCACGAGCGCCATCACCACGAGCATGAAAGTCAGCGAGCTGGCCACCAGCGTCACGGCCAAGCCCGCGGCATGCACCGGCTGCAATCCCAGCAGCAGCCACACCATCGCGAGCACGGCCAGGGCTTGGGCGGCGTTGATGCTGCCCAGGACGCCCATCTTCCCCAGCACCAGGGCGGTACCGCTGTTGCCCTGCGCGCTCAGGGGCCATTGCCGCAGCGGGAAAACGAAGGCCACCAGCGTCGCCCCCAGCCACAGGGCCACGGGGAGGAAGTAAGGCGTGAAGCCCAGGCCCTCCTGGCGCACCGGCGCGTCGATCTCCAGGCGAGGCTGCACCGACACGGCCAGTCCCTCGGGCGTTCCCATGGGCCCCTCGACGTTGACGGGCAAGGCCTGGGCCAGGGTGTCCAGGCCAGCGGCCAATTGCGATGAAGCCGCCTGGAGGCGGCCCAGGCCGTCGCGCAGCTGCGTGCCGGCCTGGGCGGCCTGGTTACCGCCGTTGGCAAGCTCGTCGAGCGCTGCATCAGCCGGCAGGCGCGTGGCCAGCGCCGAGACGCCCGCGGCGTAGGTGTTGAAGCCATCGGCCACCTGGGCCGCGCCCATCGCCACCGACTGCGCGCCGGCGCCCAGCCTGGCCTGGCCTTCGCTGGCGCTGCGCAGCCCGGCTTGCAGTTGCGCCGCTCCCTGACCGAGCTGCCTCGTCGCGTCGACCAGTGCCGCACCGTAGAACGGGATGTCCAGCGCTTGCTCGCCAAGCGCGAGGACGCCCTCGCGCAGCCGGCTCGCGCCGTCTTCCAGGGGCGCCATCGCCTTGTGCCACTGGGTGTGGCCAGCCGCGAGCTGGGCAGCGCCAGACTTGAGGGCCTGCAGGTCGGCGGGCGCTGGCCGCCTGGCCTCCAGCGTGCGCACGCCGACGCCGAGCTGGCGCACGCCATCGGCCACCGCCCCGACATGGCCGGCCAGTCGGGCGGCGCCTTCTGCGGCCTGGACCGACCCGGCATGGGCACGGGCCACCCCGCCCTCCAGTGCAACCGCCCCATCGCGCAGCCGGTTGGCGCCCTCGCGCAGCTGCCGCAGCCTGTCGGAGGAGGACGCCGTGGCGCCCAGCACCGCGCTCCAGCGCCGGGCCGCCAGCGCTTCGTTCACCTCGTGGCCGAGTTCCGCCGCGAAGCGCTTGGCAAATCCCGCGCCCACGTAGTTGTTGCCCTCGGAGGCGAACACCACGAGGCGACCTGCGCCAGCCGATTGGGCGGACATGGCGTTGGCGCTGAAATCAGGGGGGATGAACAGGGCAAACAGCGCCTCGCCGCGCCGGACGGACTGCCGGGCTGCGGCGGGGTCAGGCTGCTCGCGGTAGCCGAACAGGGCCTTGTCCTTCAAACTGCCAGTCAGTTCGGCGCCGAGGTTCACCTGCTGGCCCCCGATATCGGTGCCCTGGTCCTGGTTGACGATCAGGGCTGGCAGTGCGCCCGTGCGGCTGGCGGGATCCCAGACCGATTCCAGGTGGATGAAGGCGTACAGCGCGGGGATCAGCACGATGCCGAGCACCAGCCACGCCAGGCGGGGAACCCGGCGAAAGATTGCCGCCTCGAGGCGGGCCACGGTCAAGGCCTGGCGCAGCATGCGCATGGGAATCCTGGGGTGAAGGGGGCGCCGGAAGGTAACGGGACCGCCCCCGGTCCTGCAATTCAGACTTCCCTGCAGTGTGCCCCTGCCGGGCCTGCCTGTCTGTGGCCCGTAAGTTCTACCGGTGGTTTACCGGCGTTCCACCGATACCCCGGCAACGATCTGGCGAGGTCCTGCTGGGACTGCGGGGTCATCGATGCCGCCCATCGCGATGCGCAGCATCTCGATGAAGGCGCGCGTCTTGGTCGGCATCAGCTTGCGTCCCGGGAACACCGCCCACGCAGTGTGCGTCGGCAGGCACCAGCCGGGAAGCACCCGCTGCAGGCGGCCTGCGCGCATGTCGGCGACGGCCAGAACGTCGGGTACCGCCGCGATCCCGGCGCCCGCGGCCGCCAGGCGAATCAGCAGCTCCGGCGAGTTCGCCATCAGCCGCCCGGAGGGCGCGCCCTCCCACCGCTCGTCACCGCGGGTGAGCGCCCAGGCACCGGGCTCGCCCTGGGGGCCGGGAAGGCGGATGGCCACATGGCCCAGCAGGTCCTGGGGCCGGGCGGGCGCGCCGTTCTCGGCGAGGTAATGGGGCGAGGCATACAGCCCGTTGGACAGCACCTTCAGCTGCCGCGCCGCCAGCAGGCGGTCATCAGGCAAGTCCCCCATACGCACGGCGACATCGAAACCCTCGCCCAGCAAGTCCACACGACGTGGGGACAGGTCCAGCTCCAGCGTGATGGCCGGGTGCAGCGCGACGAAGGCGGCCAGCGAGTCGGCCAGCAGCACGTTGGCCAAGTCGCTGGGCATGGACACCCGCAGCCGGCCGCTGGGCGCGGCCTGCCGGTGCGCGCTGAGCGCAGCGACCGCCTCCACCTCGTCGGCCACCTGGCGCGCATGCGCCAGCAGCTGCTGCCCGAACTCGGTCAGCGCCTGCCGCCGGGTGGTCCGCAGCAGCAGCCGCTCGCCCAGCGCCTGCTCCAGCCCGGCCAGCCGGCGGGACACGGTGGACTTGGGCAGGCCCAGGCGCTCGGCCGTCCGGCTGAAGCTGCCCAGCTCCGCCACGCTGGCGAAGATCAGCAGGTCATTGGGGTCGATGGAGGCACCATATTGTTCCATTTTCGGAACAATGATATCTATCTCCGGGGATTTTCAGGCCAATTTTCCCGCCATAAAGTACATCAATCCCTTCAAACACCCTCGGAGACCCCTCATGAAGATCCTGCAAATCAACGCCAGCGCCCGCCGTGAAGGTGCCAACTCCACCCGCGTCGCCAACACCGTCGTGGCCCGCCTGCAGGCCGGCAACGCCAGCGCCACGGTGACTGTGCGCGACCTGGCCGTCACGCCCCACCCCGTGCTGGACGAGGCCGCCCTGGGCGCGCGCTTCACCCCTGCCGACAAGCGCACCCCCGAGCAAGCCGCCCGCGTGGCGCTGGACGACGCGCTGATCGCCGAGGTCCTGGCGCATGACGTGATCGTGCTGGGCGTGCCCATGTACAACTTCGGCAACTCCGTGCAGCTGAAGAACTGGATCGACGCCATCGCCCAAGCCGGCGTGACCTTCCGCTACACCGCCAACGGCCCCGAAGGCCTGATCAAGGGCAAGAAGGTCTACGTGGCCCTGGCGCGCGGCGGCTTGTACCGTGGCACCGACAAGGACGCGCAAGTCCCCCACCTGAAGAACGTGCTGGGCTTCCTGGGCATGACCGACGTGAGCTTCATCTACGCCGAAGGCCTGGCCATGGGCCCGGAGGCCGTGGAGAAAGCCTTCGCGCAAGCCAGCGCCGACCTGGAAGCCGCCCTGGCCTGACGAGGAGAAGGACATGGCCTCCCCCGTCACCCGTTCCCGCACCGTCGAGGGCCTGGTGGCCGGCCAGGCCACGTCCGATGGCGCCGGCGTCAAGCTCACACGCGTGCTCACGCACCACCTGCAGCGCCGGCTCGACCCGTTCCTGATGCTGGACGCCTTCGGCAGCGACGACCCGGACGACTACATCGCCGGTTTCCCCGACCACCCGCACCGCGGTTTCGAGACGGTGACCTACATGATCGCCGGGCGCATGCGCCACCGGGACAGCGCAGGCCATGAAGGCCTGCTGCAGAACGGCGGCGTGCAGTGGATGACGGCCGCCAAGGGCGTGATCCATTCGGAAATCCCGCAGCAGGAGGACGGCGTGATGGAGGGCTTCCAGCTGTGGCTGAACCTCCACAGCACCGAGAAGATGAAGGACCCGTGGTATCGCGACTTCCAGGAGGCGCAGGTGCCCAAGCTGGTGACGCCCGAAGGCGTGGCCGTGACCGTCATCGCCGGCGAGAGCCACGGCGTGCAGGGCGCGGTGACGCGGGAGATCACGCAGCCGCTGTACCTGGACCTGCACCTGCCGGCCGGCACGCGCTTCGAGCAGCCCCTGCCCGCCGGCCACAACGCCTTCGTGTACGTGTACCGGGGCGAGGTGAAGGTCGGCGGCACGGTGGTGCCCCTGCAGCGGATGGCGCTGCTGGCGAACGACCCGCAGGCCGATGGCGTGGTGATCGAGGCCGGCGCGGACGCGAAGGCCCTGCTGATCGCGGGCCGCCCGCTGAACGAGCCGATCGTGCAGTACGGGCCGTTCGTGATGAACACCCAGCAGGAGATCTACCAGGCGCTGAGCGATTTCCGCGAAGGGCGGCTGGGGGAGGCGGCGCGCTGAGTCGGGCACGGATGCTTCACAATCGCTCCCCCGGTCGAAGCGCCCGTCTTCGATGATCCCATGCGCGGCCGCGCCGCGCCACCTCAGGAGCCGACCCATGAAATCCCGCGCCGCCGTCGCCTTCGAAGCAGGCCAGCCCCTGCAGATCGTTGAAATCGACGTCGCCCCGCCCCGCAAGGGCGAGGTGCTCGTCAGGATCACCCACACCGGGGTCTGCCACACCGACGCCTTCACCCTCTCCGGCGACGACCCGGAGGGCCTCTTCCCCGCCGTCCTCGGCCATGAGGGCGCGGGCATCGTGGTCGAGGTGGGCGAAGGTGTGACCAGCGTCAAGCCCGGCGACCACGTCATCCCCCTCTACACCGCCGAGTGCGGCGAGTGCCTGTTCTGCAAGTCGGGCAAGACCAACCTGTGCGTGGCCGTGCGCGCCACCCAGGGCAAGGGCGTGATGCCTGACGGCACCACCCGCTTCTCCTACAACGGCCAGCCCGTCTACCACTACATGGGCTGCTCCACCTTCAGCGAGTACACGGTGGTGGCCGAGGTGTCCCTGGCGAAGATCCGCCCCGACGCCAACCCCGAGCAGGTGTGCCTGCTGGGATGCGGCGTGACCACCGGCCTGGGCGCGGTGAAGAACACGGCCAAGGTGCAGCCCGGCGACACGGTGGCCGTGTTCGGCCTGGGCGGCATCGGCCTGGCGGTGATCCAGGGCGCGCAGCTGGCCCAGGCCGGCCGCATCATCGCCATCGACACCAACCCCGCCAAGTTCGACCTGGCGCGCACCTTCGGCGCGACCGACTGCGTCAACCCCCAGGACCATGACAAGCCGATCCAGCAGGTGATCGTGGAGATGACGGGCTGGGGCGTGGACCACAGCTTCGAGTGCATCGGCAATGTGCAGGTGATGCGCGCCGCGCTGGAGTGCGCGCACCGCGGCTGGGGCCAGTCGGTGATCATCGGCGTGGCCGGCGCGGGCCAGGAGATCTCCACCCGCCCCTTCCAGCTGGTGACCGGCCGCCGCTGGCTGGGCACGGCCTTCGGCGGCGTCAAGGGCCGCTCCGAGCTGCCCGGCATGGTGGACGACGCCATAGCCGGCCGCATCCAGCTGGCGCCCTTCGTGACGCACACCATGCCGCTGACCGGCATCAACGAGGCCTTCGACCTGATGCACGAGGGCAAGTCCATCCGCTCCGTGGTGCATTACTGAGGAGGCGGCATGGAGCGAATCGAACAGCACGCCAGTTTCGGCGGCCGCCAGGAGGTGTGGAAGCACGCCTCGGACACGCTGGGCTGCGAGATGAAGGTCGCGGTCTACCTGCCCGAACGGGCGCTGCGCGGCGAGAAGTGCCCGGTGCTGTACTGGCTCTCGGGCCTGACCTGCACCGAGCAGAACTTCATCACCAAGGCCGGCGCGCAGGCGCATGCGGCGCGCCACGGCCTCATCGTCGTCGCGCCGGATACCAGCCCGCGCGGCGAGGCCGTCGCCAACGACGCGGCCTACGACCTGGGCCAGGGCGCCGGCTTCTACGTCAACGCCACGCAGGCGCCCTGGGCGCCGCATTACCGCATGCAGGACTACGTGGCGCAGGCGCTGCCCGCGCTCATCGAGCAGCACTTCCCCGCCAGCGAGGCGCGCGGCATCTTCGGCCATTCCATGGGTGGCCATGGCGCGCTGGTGACGGCGCTGCGGCATCCGGGCCGCTACCGCAGCGTCTCGGCTTTCTCGCCCATCGTCGCGCCTACGCAGGTGCCGTGGGGCCAGAAGGCGCTGGGCGCCTACCTGGGCCCCGACCGCGAAGCGTGGAAAGACTGGGACGCGGTGGAACTGGTGCGCGCCGCCCGCCAGGAGCGCCTGCCGCTGCTGGTGGACCAGGGCGAGGCAGACGAATTCCTGGCGGGCCAGCTGCGGCCCGAACTGCTGGCGGCCGCCTGCCAGGCGGCCGGCCACCCGCTGACCCTGCGCATGCAGCCGGGCCACGACCACAGCTACTACTTCATCGCCACCTTCCTGGCCGACCACTTCGCGCACCACGCGCAGGCGCTCGGGGCATGACGCCCATTTTTTAAGCATCGCCCGCCAGCCCAATGCTGGCGCGGCTTGGCGGGGTTGTCCCGGCAGCTATCCACAGCCTCGCCCACAGTCGGCGTGGGTAACTCGGCACAGCGACGGGTGGCGATGGCCTCACTCCATCGGCAAGCTCGACGCTTCCGGGTAGAGGTTCGGCAGCAGGATGCCCAAGGCATCCAGCGGAAAACCGATCCGCACGTCTCCCTTGGGCGTGTCGCTCTCCAGGAGACCGTCCTTCAACAACTGGGCGATCACCTTGCGGCCGGTGCGCTCGCCCAGGCCCAGCATGCGATTGAAATCGCCCCGGGACACCGGCCCCGCCGCCAGCACGTGATGCAAGGGCAGCACGGCCTCTTCCCGGTAGTCACGGCCAGCCTCGCGGCTTCGCACCAGGACGAGACCCGCAATACGGTCCTTCAGGGATGCGAGGTCCAGCATGCGGGTCATGAAGTCGACCTGGTCCTGGCAGGTCTCGATGAAGAACTCACACCAGGCACGCAGCATGCGCTCGCTCAGGTTGCCTCGCCCATCCAGGTCGCCATGGCGCGGCATATCCGCGTTGGACAGATGCTCGTAATACCGGTCCCGGTTACGGGCGAACCCGCGATTGACCGACCACAGCCCGCCACTCAGGGGCAGCAGCGCCATGTGGGTCTGCAACCGGCAGGCCCGCCCGTTGCCGTCGAGGAACGGATGCACCCAGGCCATGCGATGGTGGCTGCTGGCAATCGCCACCAGCAGCATGTCAAGCCCCCACCGACGGCCATAGGACCGGTCGGCATGTTCGAGGAATCGGGGAACCGACTGCGCCGTCGGGGGTTGGTGGCGGAACACGGTCACATCCTGGGTGCGCAACCCACCGGGCACGACGTCCACGCCCTGCGGCGTCTGGCGATCCGCCTCGCCCAGCTGCCCGAAGAACGCCGCGTGGGCCTCACGCAGGAAGCCGCTGGTCAGCACCCGCTCTTCACCCACCGCCACGGCTTCGAGCAGGCTCTCGGCACGGATATGCGCCACGGCGATGCGCTGTCGCCTGGCGATGTCAGGGGTGGCCGAGAAGTCCTCGCGCAAGGCGCGATCGATGTGACGCGGGTGCGTGCTCTGCCCCTCGATCTGGTTGGAGTAGTAGGAGTTCATGGAGCGCACCAGCCGCGCGATCGCCTGTCGCGTGGAGGCATGTGCAGCGCCCTGCAACTGGAACGCCTTCTCGACCACGTCACGGCTTCGCACAGCCAAGCCTTCGAGATCCTTCTGGGGCAGCAGAGGCTCGAAGTGGTGGGGCTGGTCGTAAGCTTTCAGAGCTCGAGGCTGAACACTCATTTTCCGATCTTAATACGCCCTGAATTTTTAATCAATCTTATTAAAAATCAATGGTTTATCAACAATCAACCCATCATTAAATCCAAAGATTTTTCCGGTTTTATTTCCGATCTTCATGCCGATCCGGCCAGCCTCCATCAACCGACCGAGCAAAGAAAAAGCGGCCCGCAGGCCGCTTCTTCAGGGAGCACGTGAGGCTTACGCCGCCACCTTGTCCGCCACCGACTTGAAGTCGGGGTTCAGGTGGAAGTTCATGTACTTGTAGATCTTGTCGCCGTTGGCGTTGATCACGCCGATGTCGGCCATGTACTCCTCCTTGGTCGGGATGCGACCGAGCTTGGAGCAGATGGACGCCAGTTCGGCGGAACCCAGGTACACGAACGTGTTCTTGCCCAGGCGGTTGGGGAAGTTGCGGGTGCTGGTGGACATCACCGTCGCGCCTTCCTTGACCTGCGCCTGGTTGCCCATGCACAGCGAGCAGCCCGGCATCTCCATGCGGGCGCCGGCGCTGCCGAGCACGCCGTAGTGGCCTTCCTCGGTCAGCTGCATCTGGTCCATCTTGGTCGGCGGGGCGACCCACAGCTTGACCGGGATGTCGCGCTTGCCTTCCAGCAGCTTGGACGCCGCGCGGAAGTGGCCGATGTTGGTCATGCACGAGCCGATGAACACTTCATCGATCTTGGCGCCGGCCACGGCGGACAGCGGCTTGACGTCGTCCGGGTCGTTCGGGCAAGCCACGATCGGCTCGGTGATCTCGCTCAGGTCGATCTCGATCACGTGGGCGTACTCGGCATCGGCGTCGGCCTTGAGCAGCTGCGGGTTGGCCAGCCAGGCTTCCTGGGCGGCGATGCGGCGCTGCAGGGTGCGGGCGTCGGCATAGCCCTGGGCGATCATCCACTTCATCAGCGTGATGTTGCTGTTGATGTACTCGATGATCGGTTCCTTGTTCAGGTGCACCGTGCAGCCGGCGGCGGAGCGCTCGGCGGAAGCATCGGACAGCTCGAACGCCTGTTCCACCTTCAGGTCGGGCAGGCCCTCGATCTCCAGGATGCGGCCGGAGAACTCGTTCTTCTTGCCCTTCTTCTCCACGGTCAGCAGGCCCTGCTTGATCGCGTACAGCGGGATGGCGTTGACCAGGTCACGCAGGGTGATGCCAGGCTGCATCTGGCCCTTGAAGCGCACCAGCACGGACTCCGGCATGTCCAGGGGCATCACGCCCGTGGCGGCGGCGAAGGCCACCAGGCCCGAACCGGCGGGGAAGGAGATGCCGATGGGGAAGCGGGTGTGCGAGTCGCCGCCGGTGCCCACGGTGTCGGGCAGCAGGAAGCGGTTCAGCCAGGAGTGGATCACGCCGTCACCGGGGCGCAGCGAGATGCCGCCGCGGGTGGAGATGAACTCCGGCAGCTCGTGGTGCGTCTTGACGTCCACGGGCTTGGGGTAGGCGGCGGTGTGGCAGAAGGACTGCATCACCAGGTCGGCCGAGAAGCCCAGGCAGGCCAGGTCCTTGAGCTCGTCGCGGGTCATCGGGCCGGTGGTGTCCTGGGAACCCACGGAGGTCATCTTCGGCTCGCAGTAGGTGCCCGGGCGGATGCCCTTGCCTTCCGGCAGGCCGCAGGCGCGGCCGACCATCTTCTGCGCCAGGGTGAAGCCCTTGCCCGTGTCGTTGGGGGCCTGGGGCAGGCGGAACAGCGTGGACGGGGGCAGGCCCAGGGCCTCGCGGGCCTTGGCGGTCAGGCCGCGGCCGACGATCAGCGGAATGCGGCCGCCGGCGCGCACTTCGTCGAACAGCACGTCGGACTTGACCTGGAACTCGGCGATGACCTGGCCATTCTTCAGGGCCTTGCCCTCGTAGGGGCGCAGCTCGATGACGTCACCCATTTCCATCTTGCTGACGTCCAGCTCGATGGGCAGGGCGCCGGCGTCTTCCATGGTGTTGTAGAAGATCGGGGCGATCTTGTTGCCCAGGCACACGCCGCCGAAGCGCTTGTTCGGCACGAAGGGGATGTCCTCGCCCGTCCACCACAGCACGCTGTTGGTGGCCGACTTGCGGGAGGAACCGGTGCCCACCACGTCGCCGACGTAGGCCACCAGGTTGCCCTTCTTGCGCAGGTCCTCGATGAAGGCGATGGGACCGCGCTTGCCGTCTTCCTCGGGGGTGATGCCGGGGCGGGCGTTCTTGAGCATCGCCAGGGCGTGCAGCGGGATGTCGGGGCGGCTCCAGGCGTCCGGGGCGGGCGACAGGTCGTCGGTGTTGGTCTCGCCGGTGACCTTGAAGACGGTCAGCGTCAGGCTCTGGGGCACTTCGGGGCGGCTGGTGAACCACTCGCCGTCGGCCCAGGACTGCATCACGGCCTTGGCGTTGGCGTTGCCCTTGGCGGCCTTTTCCTGCACGTCATGGAACTGGTCGAACATCAGCAGCGTGTTCTTCAGCGCGTTGGCGGCGACCTGGCCCACTTCGGCGTCGTCCAGCAGCTCGATCAGCGGGTGGATATTGTAGCCGCCCAGCATGGTGCCCAGCAGCTCGGTCGCCTTGGCGCGGGAGATCAGGGCGCACTTCTCGCTGCCGTGTGCAACGGCAGCCAGGTAGGAGGCCTTGACCTTGGCCGCGTCGTCCACGCCGGCGGGCACGCGGTTCGTGATCAGGTCCACCAGGGCCTGCTCCTCGCCCTTGGGCGGGTTCTTCAGCAGCTCGATCAGGTCGGCGGTCTGTTGGGCCGACAGGGGCAGCGGCGGGATGCCGAGCTTGGCGCGTTCGGCGACATGGTCACGATAGGCTTGCAGCATGGTTTCTCCGTGAAAGTAAGAGGCAGGGTGTTGTTATCGGTTGGCGGGCGCCGGCTCCAGGATGCTGGGCGGCGGGTTGTTCTTCAGGGTCACGGCAAAGGCCGCCTGCTCCGGGCTCTGGCACTCGTCGGCCAGGCGCTGGCCGAGCTTCTGGCTCATGAGCATGGACTTGTTGCCCAGTTGCAGCCACATGGCGCCGCGCTTGGGGTCTTCCAGGCGGATGGCGCCGGTGCGGCTGTCCGCCGGGTGCATGCGAAAGCGCAGGTTCTTCGTGGACACCAGGAAGAAGCCTTCGCGCTTGAGCGGCTTGACGGTGACGGACGTGCCCAGCTCGCAGCGCATCTCGCCGGTGTGCACGGCACGGGCCACCTCGAGTTCGGCGGCCGAGAGGTCGTGCGTGGGCTCGTCCTCGATGGGCGTGCGCTCCTCCACCGCCTTCTGCGCGGAGGGGTGCAGCGCGGCGCGGGCGGCCGGCTTGGCAGGGGTCTGCGCCAGGGCGGGCGAGAGGACGAGCCAGGACGCGGCGGCGAGCAGCGCGTGGATGGCGGTGGCAGCGGCAACGTGCGTCATGCGGTGGTCTCCAGGAACCAACCCCTCACCTCGCCGGGCAGGGCCCGCCCCGTCTGGTGGGCGCGTTCCAGCACCTGCCAGTGGTAGCGGTAGCTCGCCCGGTCCTCCAGCTTGCCCGCGTGGCTGATCGGCGCCCAGTTCGCCCGGGCGGCCGCCACGATGATGGCGCTGGCAGTATGGATCTCATCCGCGTCGGGTGCAAAGACCTCGAGCACGGTGCGGATCTGGTCCGGGTGGATGCTCCACATCCGGGTGTAACCCAGCTCGCGCGAGGCGCGGCGGGCGGCGCCGGCGAAGGCCGGCTGGTCCTTGAACTCGGTGACCACGCAGTGCGAGGGCACCTTGCCGTGCGCATGGCAGGCCGAGGCGATCTCCAGCTTGGCGCGCACCACCAGCGGGTGCGTGAACTGGCCCTGCACGCCCATGGCGCTGCCGGGAATCGCGCCGCCATGGGCGGAGACGAAGTCCATCAGCCCGAAGCTGATGGACTGCACGCGCGGGTGCTCGGCGATCTCGAAGGCGCGGTGCACCGCGGCGGGCGACTCCACCAGCACGTGCAGGGGCAGCTGCGTGGCGCCCACAGCACCGGTCGCATCGACCGCGCGCACCGCGCGCTCCACGTCGGCCACCGACTCCACCTTCGGGATCATGAGATGGCACAGCCGGGCAGCGGCCCGGCTGGCAATGAATTCGACATCGGCCTCGAAGGCCGGGTGGTCCACCGCGTGGACCCGCACCGCCACGCGCGCGCCCGGTGCGCTGGCCAGGGCCAGCTCGGTCACCAGGGCGGCGTGCTCGGCTTCGCCCCCCACCGGCGCGCCGTCTTCGCAGTCGAGGGTGACGTCGAAGACACAGGCGCCGAACTCCGCGGCCATGTCGGCCTGGAGCTGGAGGCTCTTTCGCATCCGCGCCTCGACACCGCTGTAGTGGTCGCACACCGGCAACATGCCGGAGCGGCCCTGGGCGCCAAGAAGAACGTCGCGCGGATGCACGGGGACTGCTGGAGGAGGATTACAGCAGGTGGGCGACGCCGGCCTGCTCGTCCTGCAGTTCCTTCAGCGTCTTGTTGATGCGCTCCTGGCTGAAGGCGTCGATGTCCAGGCCCTGGACGATCTCGTACTTGCCGTCCTTGGTGATGACGGGGAAGCCGAACATGACGTCCTTGGGGATACCGTAGTCGCCGTTGGAGGGCACGCCCATGGTGACCCACTTGCCGTTGGAGCCCAGGGCCCAGTCACGCATGTGGTCGATGGCGGCGTTGGCGGCGGAGGCCGCGGAGGACAGGCCACGCGCCTCGATGATGGCGGCGCCGCGCTTGCCCACGGTGGGCAGGAACACGTCGGCGTTCCAGACCTGGTCGTTGATCAGGTCCTTGACGGACTTGCCGCCGATGGTGGCGAAGCGGTAGTCGGCGTACATGGTGGGCGAGTGGTTGCCCCACACGGTCAGCTTCTCGATCTCGCCGACCTTGCCGCCGGTCTTGGCAGCGATCTGCGAGGCGGCGCGGTTGTGGTCCAGGCGCAGCATGGCGGTGAAGTTCTCGCGCTTGAGGTCGGGCGCGCTCTTCATGGCGATGTAGGCGTTGGTGTTGGCGGGGTTGCCGACCACCAGGACCTTGACGTCACGCGAGGCGACGGCGTTCAGGGCCTTGCCCTGGGCGGTGAAGATCTGGGCGTTGGCGGCCAGCAGGTCGGCACGCTCCATGCCGGGGCCGCGGGGACGGGCACCGACCAGCAGGGCGTAGTCGGTGTCCTTGAAGGCGGTCATCGGGTCGGCGTGGGCTTCCATGCCGGCCAGCAGCGGGAAGGCGCAGTCTTCCAGTTCCATCATCACGCCGCGCAGGGCCTTCTGGGCCTTCTCGTCGGGGATCTCCAGCAGTTGCAGGATGACGGGCTGGTCCTTGCCCAGCATCTCGCCGGAGGCGATGCGGAACAGCAGGGCGTAACCGATTTGGCCAGCGGCGCCGGTGACGGCGACGCGAACGGGCTTCTTGCTCATGGGAAATCTCCGGTTGAAGTGTGAAACTGGGTCGCCGGCGCAGGGCCGGTGGCGCCTCCACGCGCCGCGGCCAGGCCCTGTGGCCACATCACCGCGCGCGTGGGTGCAACAGCCAGCGAGTGTACTGCCGAAAACCCGCAAGGGTCAATTTGTCTTATGTCTTATATAAGATATGATTCGCGCACTTCGCACACCGCCCGCATGGCTGTCACCTCCCCCTCCCCGGCCGATTCCGGCGCCCTCGTGCCGCCGGAGGCCGCCACGCCCGCCTTCAGCCCGCTGTACCAGCAGATCAAGGGGCTGATCCTGCAGAGCCTGCAGGCCGGTGAGTGGAAGCCGGGCGAGGCCATTCCCAGCGAAATGGAGTTGGCGGCGCGTTACCGCGTCAGCCAGGGCACGGTGCGCAAGGCCATCGACGAACTGGCGGCCGGCAACTTGGTGGTGCGCCGCCAGGGCAAGGGCACCTTCGTGGCCACCCACGCCGAGCAGCAGGTGCAATACCGCTTCCTGCGCCTGCTGCCCGACGCCGGCAGCCAGGCCAGCGAAGGCCCGGCCGTGCGCAGCATCCTGGAGTGCCGGCGCGTGCGCGCCACCGCCGAGATCGCGCGCGCCCTGTCGCTGCGCTCGGGCGATGCCCTCCTGCAGGTGCGCCGGGTGCTGGCCTTCGGCGGCACCCCCACCATCCTCGAGGACCTGTGGCTGCCCGGCACGGCGTTCAAGGGCCTGACCGCCGAGCGCCTGGCCGCCTGGCGCGGCCCCACCTACGCCATGTTCGAATTGGAGTTCGGCGTGCGCATGGTGCGCGCCGAGGAAAAGATCCGCGCCGTCGCTGCCGATGCACAGCAGGCGGCGCTGCTGAAGATCGACGAGGGCAGCCCCCTGCTGTCCGTCGAACGTGTGGCCTACACGTACAACGATATGCCTATGGAATTGCGGCGCGGCCTCTACCGCACCGACACGCACCATTACCGCAACGAATTGAGCTGACGCACCCGTCGGAATTGAATGAAGGCTCTGTGTCAGGTTGTTGCGTTGCAATAGAATTTCAGGTTGTCATCAAAGCCCATCATCCCCATGACAGAACTAGCAAAAAAGCGGCCTGAGTTCCGCAACATCAACGCCCTCTCGGACCTGCCCACCTACCGGCTTCCCGCCGCGGGCATCGTGTCCATCCTGCACCGCATCAGCGGTGTGCTGATGTTCGTGCTCATGCCGTTCATCATCTGGATGTTCGACACCTCGGTGTCCTCGGAGATCTCCTTCGCGCGCTTCACCGCAGCGTTCAGCGTCGGCATCGGCTTCATCCCCGGCTGGTTCGTCAAGCTGGTGGCCCTGTCCCTGATCTGGGCCTACCTGCACCACTTCATCGCCGGCGTGCGCCACATCCGCATGGACCTGAGCCACGCCGCCGTGAACAAGAAGTCCGGCGCCGCCTCCGCCAAGGTCGTCCTCGTGCTGAGCGTGGGCCTGACCATCGTGCTGGGCGCCAAGCTGTTCGGCCTGTACTAAGCATCTCCAGGAGCACCCAAGAATGTCCGTGAACTACGGTTCCAAGCGCATCGTCACCGGCGCGCACTACGGCCTGCGTGACTGGCTGGCCCAGCGCGTCACCGCCGTCCTGATGGCCCTCTTCACCGTGGTCGTGCTGGCGCAGGTGATCTTCTCCGCCGGCCCGATCGGCTACGACAAGTGGGCCGGCATCTTCGCTTCCCAGTGGATGAAGGTCCTGACCTTCGCCGTGATCGTCGCCCTGCTGTACCACGTGTGGGTCGGCGTGCGTGACGTCTTCATGGACTACATCAAGCCGGTGGGCATCCGCCTGGCGCTGCAGATCTTCTCCATCGTCTGGCTGGTCGGCTGTGCCGGCTGGGCCATCCAGGTCCTCTGGCGCGTCTGAACCCGGGGCAACGATCAATGACCTACTCCACCAAGAACATCACCAAGCGCAAGTTCGACGTCGTCATCGTCGGTGCCGGCGGCTCCGGCATGCGCGCCTCCCTGCAGCTGTCCCGCGCCGGCCTGAACGTCGCGGTCCTGTCCAAGGTCTTCCCGACCCGCTCGCACACCGTGGCGGCGCAGGGCGGCATCGGCGCCTCCCTGGGCAACATGTCCGAGGACAACTGGCACTACCACTTCTACGACACCATCAAGGGCTCCGACTGGCTGGGCGACCAGGACGCCATCGAGTTCATGTGCCGTGAAGCGCCGAAGGTCGTGTACGACCTCGAGCACATGGGCATGCCCTTCGACCGCAACCCGGACGGCACCATCTACCAGCGCCCGTTCGGGGGCCACACCGCCAACTACGGCGAAAAGCCCGTGCAGCGCGCCTGCGCCGCGGCCGACCGCACCGGCCACGCCATGCTGCACACGCTGTACCAGCAGAACGTCAAGGCCAAGACCAGCTTCTTCGTGGAGTGGATGGCCCTGGACCTGATCCGCGACGCCGACGGCGACGTGGTGGGCGTGACCGCCCTGGAAATGGAAACCGGCGACCTGCACATCCTGCAGGCCAAGACCGTGCTGCTGGCCACCGGCGGCGCCGGCCGCATCTACGCCGCCTCCACCAACGCCTTCATCAACACCGGTGACGGCCTGGGCATGGCGGCGCGCGCCGGCATCCCGCTGGAAGACATGGAGTTCTGGCAGTTCCACCCCACCGGCGTGGCCGGCGCGGGCGTGCTGCTGACCGAAGGCTGCCGCGGCGAAGGCGCCATCCTGCTCAACTCCAACGGCGAGCGCTTCATGGAGCGCTACGCGCCCACCCTGAAGGACCTGGCCCCGCGTGACTTCGTGTCCCGCTGCATGGACCAGGAAATCAAGGAAGGCCGTGGCTGCGGTCCCAACAAGGACCACATCCTGCTCAAGCTGGACCACCTGGGTGCGGACACCATCCACAAGCGCCTGCCGTCCGTGTACGAGATCGGCGTCAACTTCGCCAACGTGGACATCACGCGCGAGCCGATCCCGGTCGTGCCCACCATCCACTACCAGATGGGTGGCATCCCCACCAACATCAACGGCCAGGTCGTGGTGCAGACCCCGACGGACCACAACGCCATCGTCAACGGCCTGTACGCCGTGGGCGAGTGCTCCTGCGTGAGCGTGCACGGCGCCAACCGCCTGGGCACCAACTCGCTGCTGGACCTGCTGGTCTTCGGCCGCGCCGCGGGCAACCACATCGTCGAGTTCAACGACAAGAACAAGGAGCACAAGCCCCTGCCGGCCGACGCCGCCGACCGCACGATCGAGCGCCTGAACCGCCTGGAAGCCGACTCCTCCGGCGAGTACGCCCAGGACGTGGCCAACGACATCCGTTCGACCATGCAGGCGCATGCCGGCGTGTTCCGCACCCAGGCCGGCATGGACGAAGGCGTGGCCAAGATCAACGCCATCCGCGAGCGCGTGGGCAAGATCGGCCTGAAGGACAAGTCCAAGGTGTTCAACACCGCCCGCATCGAGGCGCTGGAAGTCGAGAACCTGATCGAGGCCGCCCAGGCCACGATGACCTCGGCCGCCGCCCGCCGCGAGTGCCGTGGCGCGCACACCGTGTACGACTACGAGCGTCCCGCCGATGACGCCGTCGCCCCGCTGGGCCGCGACGACGCCAACTGGATGAAGCACACCCTGTGGCACAGCGAAGGCAACAGCCTGACCTACAAGCCGGTCAAGCTCAAGCCGCTGACCGTCGACTCCGTGCCGCCCAAGGTCCGCACGTTCTGACGCCAACCGAATCCGAGAAGATCACCATGAAACGCACTTTCCAGATCTACCGCTACGACCCGGACAAGGACGCCAAGCCCTACATGCAGACCATCGAGGTCGAGCTCGACGGCAACGAGCGCATGCTGCTGGACGCCCTGATGAAGCTCAAGGCGCAGGATCCCACGCTGTCGTTCCGCCGTTCCTGCCGTGAAGGCGTGTGCGGCTCCGACGCCATGAACATCAATGGCAAGAACGGCCTGGCGTGCCTGACCAACATGAACACGCTCAAGGGCACGATCGTCCTCAAGCCCCTGCCCGGCCTGCCGGTGGTGCGCGACCTGATCGTCGACATGACGCAGTTCTTCAAGCAGTACCACTCGATCAAGCCGTACCTGGTCAACGACACCATCCCGCCCGAGAAGGAGCGCCTGCAGTCCCCCGAGGAGCGTGAAGAGCTCAACGGCCTGTACGAGTGCATCCTGTGCGCGAGCTGCTCGACCAGCTGCCCCAGCTTCTGGTGGAACCCCGACAAGTTCGTCGGTCCCGCCGGCCTGCTGCAGGCCTACCGCTTCATCGCCGACAGCCGCGACCAGTCCACCGCCGAGCGCCTGGACAACCTGGAAGACCCCTATCGCCTGTTCCGTTGCCATACCATCATGAACTGCGTGGACGTGTGCCCCAAGGGCCTGAACCCCACGATGGCGATTGGCAAGATCAAGGAACTGATGGTCCGCCGCGCGGTGTAAGCCGGGCTTGGATCTTGCAATGACCGATGAACCGATCGACGAACGGGCGCTGAGCAAGCTCAAGTGGCGTTGCCGCCGGGGCTTGCTGGAGAACGACCTGTTCATCGAGCGGTTCTTCCAGCGTCACGAGCGCGAGCTGACCGTGCGCCAGGCCAATGCCCTCAACGGGCTGATGGATCTGTCCGACAACGACCTGCTCGACCTGCTGCTGCGGCGCAAGGAACCCGAGGGCGTGCTCGACACCGCGGATGTCAAGCACCTGCTCGCGATGCTGCGGACATGAATTGAAGGAAACCACCATGAAACTCGCCGACAACAAAGCCACCCTGTCGTTCTCGAACGGCAGCCCCAGCGTCGAGATGCCCGTGTACTCGGGCAGCATCGGCCCGGACGTCATCGACATCCGCAAGCTGTACGCCCAGACGGGCATGTTCACGTACGACCCGGGCTTCCTGTCCACGGCCTCGTGCCAGTCGGCGATCACCTACATCGACGGTGACAAGGGCGAGCTGCTGTACCGCGGCTACCCCATCGAGCAGCTGGCCACCCAGTGCGACTTCCTGGAAACCTGCCACCTGCTGCTGTACGGAGACTTGCCGGACGCCAAGGGCAAGGCCGACTTCACCAAGCGCGTGACCATGCACACCATGGTCAACGAGCAGATGCAGTTCTTCCTGCGTGGCTTCCGCCGTGACGCGCACCCGATGGCCGTGATGACCGGCCTGGTGGGCGCCCTGTCGGCCTTCTATCACGACAGCACGGACATCAACAACCCGGAGCACCGCGAGATCTCGGCCATCCGCCTGATCGCCAAGATGCCCACCCTGGTCGCCATGGCCTACAAGTACAGCGCCGGCCAGCCGTACATGTACCCGAAGAACGACCTGTCGTACACCGCGAACTTCATGCAGATGATGTTCGCCACGCCGTGCGAGGAGTACAAGCCCGACGACGTGCTGGTGCGCGCCCTGGACCGCATCTTCATCCTGCACGCCGACCACGAGCAGAACGCCTCCACCTCCACGGTGCGCCTGTGCGGTTCCTCCGGCACCAACCCGTTCGCCGCCATCGCCGCGGGCGTGGCCTGCCTGTGGGGTCCTGCCCACGGTGGCGCCAACGAGGCCTGCCTGACCATGCTGAACGAGATCCAGCAGGCCGGCGGCGTCGCCAAGATCGGTGACTTCATCAAGCAGGCCAAGGACAAGAACTCCAGCGTCAAGCTGATGGGCTTTGGCCACCGCGTGTACAAGAACTACGACCCGCGCGCCAAGCTGATGCAGGAAACCTGCAAGGAAGTGCTGGGCCACCTGGGCGTGGAAAACGACCCGCTGCTGCAGATCGCCCAGGCGTTGGAGAAGATCGCCCTGGAAGACGAATACTTCGTGTCGCGCAAGCTGTACCCGAACGTGGACTTCTACTCCGGCATCGTGCAGCGCGCGATCGGCATCCCCACCTCGCTGTTCACCGCGATCTTCGCGCTGGCCCGCACGGTGGGCTGGATCGCCCAGCTCAACGAAATGATCGGCGACCCCGAGTACAAGATCGGTCGCCCCCGCCAGCTGTTCAACGGCTCGGTCAAGCGCGACGTCAAGCCGATCGGCCAGCGCTGATCGGTCGCGGAAGCGCCATGACAAAAGCCCGCTTCGGCGGGCTTTTTCGTTGGGGGCGGCATTCTCTAGCTGACGCACCAGAAACCTCGGAAACCCAGTGCTGGCGCGGCTTCCGAGCAACCTGGCCCGTTGCACGCCACCGATCCGGATGGCCACATTGCAGCGCAAGAGAACGTTTGGATACGTGCCCGCGAGCGACCGGATTCGACCCTGGGCTGAACTTCGCGGTTGATTCGCGAAAGCCCAATTCGCGCCGGAGATGCCTGCGACCACGTACAGTTGCGGCGCCACGATCTTGCTAGTCTGGTCAACCAGCCAGCCGTTGGGCGCTTAGCTGGCAGCCGCCGCGGCGCGAGACGCGCCCCGGGCCCCGCCTAGGCGCGTCATCTGTCTGAGCGCTCACCAAATTACTTCGATCGGGAGTGTCCAGGCCCGACTCCCGCCGTGGCTGAAGGCTGGACCTCAGACCCATCCTGCGTCAATCCATCGTGATCTTGGCGGCGTCGGCGATTTCGCGATAGACGCCAGCTTGCGAAGTCGCGAAGCTACGCAGTTGCTGGCCCGTCATGGGGGCAACGGTGATGCCAGAGTCCTGGAGCTTCTTCTGGAGCTCGGGCTGTGCGAGCGCCTCACCGAGCGCTTTCTCATAGGCCTTGACGGTCGCTGCGGGCGTCCCCGCCTTGACGAACAAACCCTGCCACAGCGGCAAGGCCACGTTCTTGAAGCCCGCCTCCTCGCCGATACGCTTGACATTGGGCAGTTGCGGCGCGCGGGCCGTGTCGGAAATCGACAGCGCCTTGATCTTGCCATCGCGCAGGAAGGGCATGGCCGTGGACAGCACCAGCACCGCGCTGCTGACCTGCTTGCCGACCAGGTCATTGGCAATCTGTGCCCCGCCCTTGTAGGGGATGTGCGTCATCTGCACACCGCCGTACTTCTTGATCAACTCTCCATAGAAGTGCTGCATCGTGCCCACACCCGGAGTGGCGTATTCGAATTGCTCCTTGTCGCTCTTGCGAAGGGCCGCCATCAGGTCGGGGAGCGTGTTGTAGGGCGAGTCGGACGGAACAGCGAAAACCATCGGTACCGTGGTCATCCGGCCCAGGGGCTCGAAATCCTTGGCCCAGTCGTGCTTGAACCTGGCGTTGACCATGGGCACCACCACGGTGTCGGTGCCACCCATGTAGATGATGCTTCCGTCCGCAGGCGCATTCAGGGCTTTTTGCACGGCGAGCATGCCGCTGGCGCCCGCCACGTTCTCCACCACCACGGCACGCCCGAGCCGCTTGGAAATTTCAGATGCCACCGTTCGCGCGGTCAAGTCGGCGCTGCCGCCAGCGGAATAGCCAACGACCAGCGAAATGGGCTTGTCTGACTGGGCATGCGCCATGCCGCCCAGCAAAGCGGCAGACAGCAGGGTAACGACTTGGCTCAGGGCTGATTTCATGATGCCTGCTTGCAGGACTTGTGAATGGTTCAAGGGCGTCTCTCCAATGAATCCAGCGACGCGCTGGTGGGTCGCATTGTATGCAATACAATATGTATTGGCAATGCAATATTGAATGAGTAATTGCATGCCTTGCTGCAACTGCTTTGGAAACACTATGACCGCTGGCATGTACTCCTCCTTCATCACCTCCCACTGGTTCAGTGCCGAGGCAAAACTCATCTGGAGCGACACTGCGACGCTCCAAGCATGGCTTGACGTTGAGGCGGCCCTGGCGGCGGCCCAGGCCCAATTGGGACTGGTACCTGTGGAGGCGGCTGAGACCATCGCATTGAAGGCCCAGGCGGGCCTGTTCGATACGCAGAAACTGGCCGAGGAAATTGCCTTCGCACAACACCCCTTGGTGCCCGTGCTGCACCAGTTCGAGGCCTTGTGCGGAGATGCCGCGGCGGCCTTCGTGCACCTGGGTGCAACCACCCAGAACATCTTCGATACGGCGGTCGCCCTGCAAATGCGCCGAACGCATCGCCTGATCGAGGACGATGTCCGCAAAGCGGTGATGGCACTCTGCACCCTCGCCGACGCGCACAAGAATACCCTGATGGCGGGCCGCACCCATGGCCAGCATGCGCTCCCGATGACATTCGGCTTCAAGGTCGCCGGGTGGCTGGACGAACTCGATCGCGACTTCGAGCGTCTCGAGGCGCGCCTGGCCACCTCGTTCCCCGCCTGCATGGGCGGCGCCATCGGGACGTTTGCAGCGATGGGAGACAAGGGCCGCGAAGTCGAAACAACGATGGCACAGGGCCTCGGCCTTCTGCCAGCCGGGTTGCCTGCCCGCGCCTCTTACGACCGGGCGAACGACTACTTCACGGCCTTGGCGCTGCTGGCTGGCACAGCCCAGAAAATCGCCGAAGACGTGGTGTTCATGCAGCGCACCGAGATTGGCGAAACCTCTGAAGCGTTCCATATGGGCAAGGTCGGCAGTTCCACCATGGCGCAAAAGCGCAACCCCTCCACAGCGTTGCTGCTGGTCAGCCTAGCCCGAATGCTGCGCGGACGCCTGCCGATGGCGCTCGAATCCATGATCCGCATGGATGAAGGCGACTCGTCCGCCACCAACGTCGTGGACACCCTGGCGCCGGAACTGGCGATCCTGGCCGCCTCAGTTGCCCAAACGCTGGCGCGCCTGTGCGAGGGCTTGGTGGTGGATCCGCAGGCCATGCGTTGCAATGTCGACCGCACACGCGGCCTGATCAATTCCGAGGCCGCAATGATGCGACTCGTCCCGGCATTGGGGCGACCTGCGGCACACCGCCTGCTCTACGAAGCAGCCCAGCAAGCCCAAACCGACGGCACACATTTGCTGGCAGCGGTCGAAAGCCATCCGCTGGCACAGGGTCGAAACCTCACTGGCACGCTGGCGGACGCCCTGGATCCGGGATCGTACGTCGGCCAGTCTGCGACGATTGCGGCCGAGACGGCGCAACGCCTCATCCGCAAGTGGCAGCGCGTGCCTTCGTGCGGCTGACCTTGGTGGGAGCGGCCGTCGATTGACCCTTGCGCTGGGTGACGGGAATGAGCCGCAGCCCATAAGGATTCGATGGATGCGCCCAACGGTCGCATAAGGACTGGTACAGGGCTGCAGCCTGGTCAGCCACGCTACAGCCGATGGTGTCGAAAAAGTCGGAATGCTCGTTGGGCAGGTCGGTCCGACCGAGGAGGATGACGCTCAACGTCGATGGGATACGTATGCCCAACGCGCTAAGCTCCGACCGGAAGCCCGCACCGTCTTCGATGCCCCACGCCGCCAGGGCTGTAAAAGGGAGCTTGCCCTGAGGATCGAGGCGCTCACGTAGCGTCTGCACGAGCGCGGTGGCATAGTCGTCACTGGGCAAGTGCGGCAGTTCGATCAAATGCAGTTCGCAGTCGCCCAGTCTGCTTTGTAGTTCTGTGAAACGCCGGGCTCCTAACTGGGTAGCCAGCAGGGGATATGAAGTGGAGGCAAATGCGATGGAACGGTGACCCTGCTGCCTAAGCATAGTCACGGCCTGCTCCAGCGGCCCTCCCCACTCCATCCCGACTGCGTCGACATCAGCCCCTACCAACGCCGCGCCGTCGACGGCCAAGGTATCGCACCGGTCATGCAAGGCCGCGAGCAGGTCAACCGGTATGGACTTGAATGTCGACTGGATCACACAGGCATCGAAGCGGGGCAACCCTTTGAGAACTCCACGGGCATGACTCCAGTCGGTGTAAGTCAACTCCAACACCTGATGGCCATCGTTCACAAAACGCTCGCGCAGGTCCTCCAACAGGATCCGGCCACGAGCAACGCTCACCGAACGACGCAACAGGAGGATTGACCGCCCCGATGTGGGCAGGGTTTCGCGAAAGTCACCCGAGCCAATGTGCTGACTGGCACCCTCGTGCCGGATGTAAGTACCGCGCCCGACTTCAGAGGCAATCAGCCCCTGCGACTTCATGTCACTGAACACCCGCTGCACGATGGCTTGTGAAACACCAAACCGGCGCATCAGCTCACGGATCGTTGGCAGACGGTCTCCCGCCTTCGACCTCCCAATGAGTTCTTCCAGGAACCGCTTCAGATCATTTGCCGCATCAGCCATGCCAATACAATACAACATTGTATTGGCGCCGGCGCGAGCAGGCTGCAATTTCATTGCCTCTGGCCTTTAATGCAGCGCACTCAATGAGGCGTTGGCACTCTTCTCAACCGAAGCCACCGGCCTCCAGCGCGCAGACCACGGGGCGTTCCACGCCAACTCCTAGCCGACAGCCGCCTCAAGCGAGCGGCGGTACGGACGGCTCGTCCCAGACTGAACGGGTCTTCAGGACGAACAAGCTAATGTCCGCTCCTGCCCGGCTGCTGTCCTTCGACGGCTTCAGGTTGATCAACCACCTCCAGCCTAAGGGGCACCCGGACTCAGAGGCCACTCAAAACTGGCATGCGACAAAGCCTCAGGGCCACCAGGAGGCCAACGGTTCGGCACGAAACACGCATAGGCAGTGCGCTTGCCAAAACGACAAATACTGTATAGAAATACAGCTATTGATTGGGTGAGCGCGAACGCCGGCGACGGCGCTTGAGCTCGTCGGGCAGCGTAGGGATGGGAAGCGTCGTCTTGCCCATGGCCGATAGCAGCTGGAGCGCAAAGACAAAGCTAAAGGCGTTGCGGTTGACCTTATTGATCAGGGCTTGCGTGTCAATGTCGACCCCGAGCGCCTGCAGGCGTTCTGCGATCTCCCAGTATGGGAAGTTGCCGTCGTCGCGCGCGTCCTGGATCAACTTCTTGGCGTAGCGCCGGAAGAAATCGGCCTGCAGGCTGTCCTTGTCTGCCACTGGTTTAAATCGAAAGTGATTTGGTAGATCGTAGATCGGGGATTCAGTTTTTATTCGCAATACATTGAAAACGATTTGCATGAGCGCCACTTTGAACGAGATCAACGCTTTGACGCGCAAGACTGAGAGCCATGTCTACCTCCGTGCCATCCAGCACCACCATCGCCGCAGCGACGGCCGATGGCGGCACGCGCACGGGTGGCCACTTCTTGTTGTCCAAGGAGGCCCGGGACTTCAGCCTGGCTCACGTGGACAAAATGTCCAAGGCCAAGGTGCATGAGTGGTTCGTCCAGGCTAGGTGGGGCCACAGCGGTACCCAGACGTGTCCCGAGTGCGGGACGATCGCCAGGCACTACTGGATCAAGACGCGCTCCCAATGGCGCTGCCGAGAGACGGGATGCGGGCGCTTCTTCTCGGTGACCTCGGGCACGAAATTCGCCGACCACAAGCTGCCGCTTAAGACGATCCTGCGGGCGATGCTCATTTTTTGCGCCAACGTGAAGGGCATCAGCGCCTGCTCGTTGGCACGCCAGCTCGGGGTGGCATACCAGACTGCCTATGTGCTGGCTCACAAGCTGCGCGAGAGCATCATCGAGAGCAGCAACCAAGACCAGATGTCAGGCCTGGTTCACATTGACGGCGCCCATGTGTCGGGACGCATCCGCAAGCCGCGGGTCAAAATGCCGGACACCAAGCGTCAGGCACGTGATCGCGTCCCGTTCGAGGAAGATGCCAAGCACCGCAATAGGCGCATTGTGATGGTGCTGCGACAGGCCTCGGATTCAGGGAATGGAGCGGTACGCACGGTCGTCGCGGTAGTGCCGCGCGAAAGCGCGGAGCATGTTGAGCCTTTGATCAAGAAGTACGTTGCCAGTGGCTCGAGGGTAATGACTGACGAGTTGTCTGCGTACACACGGTTGTCGGCCTGGTATGAGCATCAATCGGTGAACCACAGTCGGGAGTTCTCGACTGACGCGGGCGTGAACAACAACTTGGCCGAGAGCTATTTCGCCCGCTTTCGTCGCATGGTGATCGGCCAGACCCACCGGGTCACGCCCAAGTACATGCACGACTACTCGTGTGAGGTGGCATGGCGGGAGGACATGCGGCGGACCTCGCCATCCCTCCAGGTGCGTTCACTGCTGGAGTCGGCGCTGAAGACCCGTTCAGTTTGGTGGTACCGCTACTGGCAAGGACAGCACCGACAGGGCGAGATGATCTTCACTTCCGGCAGACCGTGATTGCCGAAAGCGATCAAGCGGCCTTGAGATCGTCCTCGGCCTTTAACGCCCAGCGACCTTCCTTGAATACCCCTGGGGCACCCTCACCAAGTCCGGCGACAAGACCCCTTGCCCGCAGGTCTTTGAGTCGCCACCTGACGAGGTTGTTCAGTCTTACGATGCCAACCTCGTCGAGGTCCAAATCGCACACGCGCGCCACGTAGTAGGCAACCTCTTTCGTCCAAAGAGGTTGACCATCCGCTTTGCGCAGGCACTGCAGGACCGCCTTGGTCAATGCTCCATAGGGCAAGATTGCTGGCCCCCTCGGACGCACGCCCACGATGGCCTGGGGATCAACCTTCACCTCATGGCGGGGGATGACCTGATCAAGTGCATCCAGGGCCATTGACAACTGCAATCGCTCTAACGGCAGCTGTTGAAGTTGCTTGTCAATCTGGTCGATCGCCCCCTTGAGCCTGGCCCGCTCACGAATGAGCCAGGCCATCGAGGACGGGGTTCTGACCAGTCCTGTGTAGTCTCGGTTCTTTTTCGGCATGTCCCGATGTTCGCACCGAGACTGTATTTACATCCAGTGCATCAGCTAGAGAATGCCGGTTGGGGGGTGGAGAGACCCATGAACCGTCCATGAAAAAGCCCGCCGAAGCGGGCTTTCCCGCGTCTGCACCAGTTCATTCCAGCGTGATGTTCTTGCGCTTGACCAGCTGCTCGTAGGTCTTGAATTTGATGTCGGCCTGCTTGCGGATCTCGGCCGGCCCCCAGCTCAGGGTCTCGAAGGCGAACGTGTTGAAGCGGGCCTTCACCTCCGGGTCGGCCAGCACCTTCTGCACGTCCGCGTTGATCTTCGCCGCCAGGTCGGGCGCGATGCCCTTGGGCGCCACCAGCGAGACGAAGGAGTTGATGTCGAAGTCCGCCGGGCCGCCGGCTTCCTTCACCGTGGGCACGTCGGGCATCTGCGGGATGCGCTTGGGCGCGGCCACGGCGAGGTAGCGGATCTTGCCCGCCTTGAACACGCCCTGGCTGGACGGGATCGAGCCCATGCTCCAGGCCGGCTCGCCCGTGGACACCGACGTGAACAGCTGCGACACCTCGCGGTACGGCACGTGGGCCATGTCCAGGCCCGCCTGCAGCTCCAGCTGCTCGCCGGCCAGGTGGCCGGGACTGCCCACGCCCCAGGAGCCGTAGGACAGCTTGCCCGGGCTGGCCTTGGCCGCGGCGATCAGGTCCTTCATGTCTTTCCACTTGGACTCGCTGGACACCGTGACCAGGAAGGGCGTGCGGAACAGGATCGCCACCGGGTCGAAATGCTCCAGCGTGACGAAGTTCTTCGACTTGTACAGCAGGGGCAGCGCAGCCAGGTGCTCGCTGTCCAGCTGCAGCAGGTGGTAGCCGTCGGCCGGCAGGCGGCGCACGGCGTCGATGGCGATGAAGCCGCCGCCGCCCGGGCGGTTGGTGATGGTGACCGGCTGGCCCCACAGCCTGGACAGCTTGTCGCCGACCTGGCGCAGCACCGCATCCGGGCCGCTGCCGGCGGCGAAGGCGGTGACCAGGTTCACGGGACGGCTGGGGAAGGTGTCGGCTTGCGCGAGCGCGCCTGCGGACGCGAGGCCCAGGGCGATGGCCAGGGCGGCGCCGCGGCGGTTCAGGGGGGTGTTCATGGAAGTCTCCTCCAGGATCGAATGAGGGGATGAAAAGGAAAAGGAGGGATCAGGCGGCGTCGGGCTGCTGCGAGGGTGCTGCCTTCTGGAAGGCGGGCAGCTGCATGCAGGCGGCCTCGACGGCGCCGATGAGCGGCCAGCGCGAGAGGTCCACCTTGAAACGGCGGGCGCTTTCCACCTGCGGCACCAGGTACACGTCGGCCAGCGTGGGCGCGTGGCCGAAGCAGAAGGCACCGCGCGCCGTGTCGGCCGCCAGCAGGGCCTCCAGCGCGTCGAAGCCCTCGGCGATCCAGGTGCCACACCAGGCGTTGATGGCGGCCTCGTCGGCGCCGAACTGCTTGCGCAGGTACTCCAGGATGCGGCGGTTGTTCACCGGGTGGATGTCGCAGCCCACGAGGGCGGCCAGGGCGCGCACGCGCGCGCGCGCCATCGGCGCTTGCGGCAGCAAGGCCGGCGTAGGGTACTGCTCCTCCAGCCACTCGATGATCGCCGGCGACTGGATCAGCACCTGTGCGTCATCGGTCACCAGCGCGGGCACCAGGCCCTGGGGGTTCAGCGCCTTGAAGGCCGCGCCCAGGTGTTCCTCCTTGCGCAGGTCCACCGCCACGTAGTCGGCGGACAGGCCCTTGAGGTTCAACGCGATGCGCAGGCGGTGCGAGGTACCGCTGCGGAAGAAGTTGTAGAGCTTCATGGGCGCCGCCTCACTCGGCCGCGCCGATGGTCAGGGCCACCTCGCCCACGCCCGCCACATGGCCGGTGATCCTGTCACCGGGCACCACGGCGCCCACGCCCTCGGGCGTGCCCGTGTAGATCAGGTCGCCGGGCTGCAGGTGGTAGAACCTGGACAGGTCCTCGATGATTTCGCGGATGTTCCAGATCAGCTTGTCCACGTCGGACTTCTGCTTGGTCTCGCCGTTGACGGCCAGCGCGATCTCGCCGCGCTCGATCACCACGCCTTCCATGGGCACGATCTCCGAGCACACGGACGACTGCTCCACGTCCTTGCCCAGGTCCCAGGGACGGCCCTTGTCGCGGGCGACCAGCTGCAGGTCGCGGCGGGTCATGTCCAGGCCGGTGGCGTAGCCGTAGATGACGGTGTGCGCGTCCTGCGCCGTCACGCGGAAGCCCGGCTTGCCGATGGCGACCACCAGCTCCATCTCGAAGTGGAAGTTGTTCGTCTCGGGCGGGTAGGCCACGGTGGCGCCCGAGGGGGTCAGCGTCTGCGGCGCCTTGGTGAAGTAGAACGGGCGCTCGACGGACTTGTCGACCGGGCGGCCCATCTCGACGGCGTGCGCGTGGTAGTTGCGGCCGACGAAGAACAGGCGGTTGATGGGGAATTGCTCGGACTTGCCGCGAATGGGCAGGGAGGGGACGGCGGGCGGGGCGAACAGGTAGGAGGTCATGAGGGGCTTCGGTGAATCAATGGAAAGGCGAAAGGCGGTCAGCCGCGGTCCTCGTAGACCCCGAGCTTGCGGTGCAGCGGCGACTCGTCGGCCATGAAGAGGAAAGCTGGCTGGTAGGCCGACAGGTTGCGCAGCGTCACCGCGGTGTAGCCAGGGGCGCAGCAGGTGTCGGCCTCGGCCAGGGTGAACGGCGCGTGGCCCTCCACCGCCACCTCGGCGCGGCCCTCGATCTGGTGGAACACCTGGGCCGGCGAGCGCGCCGGCAGGCGCAGCGCCTGGCCCGGGCGCAGCATCAGGGCGTAGAAGCCCAGGATGTTCTCGGCGTCCTCGCCGGTCTCGGGGTTCACGTAGGTCACCTGCACGCACTCGCGGTCCGGCTGGTCCTGCGCGATGGACAGCAGCGCGGCGCGCGCCTCCACCCAGGGGTAGCGCAGCATCGGGTAGCGCCTGTCATTGCGCTGGAACACGGTGGTCGGCGCCACGCCGCCACGGGCGTAGGCGCGGTCGCCCTGACCGGGCTTGACGGCCTGGCGGTCGCCGTTGATGTGGTAGCTGGCCTCCATGTAGTACACCAGCGGCAGGTCCAGCACGTCCAGCCACACCACGGGCTGGTCGCCGTCATGGCCGTGCTCGTGCCACAAGCCGGTGGGCGTGAGGATCAGGTCGCCACGCGCCATGTGGCACTTCTCGCCGTCCACGTTGGTCCAGGCGCCCTCGCCTTCCACCACCATGCGCACCGCGTTGGGCGTGTGGCGGTGGCTGGGGGCCCATTCGCCGGGCAGCAGCAGCTGCATGCCCAGGTACATGGCGGCGGAGGCCTGCATCTTCTCCAGGCCGTGGCCCGGGTTGGCCAGCACCAGGACGCGGCGCTCGGCCTTCTCGATCGGGGTCAGCTCGCCGGCCTTGAGCAGCAGCGGCTTGATCGAGGCATAGGGCCAGTGCGTGGGCCGGGTCTGGCGCGTCGGGATCTTCGGCGGCAGCACCCCGCGCAGGCTGGGCCACAGGGGCACCAGGTTCAGCTTGCGCAGGTCTTCGACGTAGTCCTTGGGCAGGTCTTCGAGGCGTCCGAGTTCTTGCATGGGTGTCTCCGGTGTAGGCGTGATGGGGTGCCGTGCGGTCAGTGGGGCGTGGCCAGGCAGTTGCCCACGTTCCAGCCGTACAGCCACTCCATCGCATCGTAGAAGCGTTCGGGCGAACGGCCCTTCCACAGGTCATTGCGGATCAGGCGCTCCACGCCCTTGGCGTGGTAGATGCGGCCCATCTCGCGGCTGGACAGCACGATGCGCGCGGTACGCGCCACGCGGGAGCGCTGGTACAGGTCCAGCGCCTTCGTCCAGTCGTTGTCGTGCACGCGCAGGGCCTCGCCCAGCGTCACGCCGTCTTCCATGGCCATGCAGGCACCCTGGGCCATGTACTGGGTGGTGGGGTGGGCCGCATCGCCCAGCAGGGTCACGCGGCCATAGGTCCACTGGCCGATGGGCTCGCGGTCGGCCGTGGCCCAGCGCTTCCAGCTCTTGGGCAGGTCGATCAGCTGGCGGGCCTTGGCGCAGATGCCCTGGAAGTAGCTTTGCACTTCCTCCTTGCTGCCTTCGGTGACGCCCCATTCCTCCTGGTTGCGGGAGTGGAAGGTCACGACCACGTTGTACTGCTCGCCGCCGCGCAGGGGGTAGTGCACCAGGTGGCAGTGGGGGCCGACCCAGATGCTGGCGGCGTTCCACTGCAGGTCCTCGGGGAAGTCCTTCTTGTCGACCACGGCGCGGTAGACCACGTGGCCGGTGACGCGGGCCGGGTCGCCCACGAACTGCTGGCGCACCACGGACTTCACGCCGTCGGCGCCGATCAGGGCCTGGCCCTGGTAGGTCTTGCCGTTGCCGCAGTGCACGGTGACGCTGTGCGCATCCTGCTCGATGCGCTCGACGCGGGTGTTGGTGAAGAACTCGACGCGGCCAGTCTCCTGCGCGCCTTCCAGGAGGGACTTGTGCACGTCCACGCGGTGGATCACGGCGTAGGGGTTGCCGAAACGCTGGCGGAAGGCCTCGCCGGTGGGGATGTAGCCGACCCGGTACTCGTCGATCGCGTCGTGCATGACCATGTAGTCGGTGTACACGGCGCGGCCCCGGGCCTTGTCGCCGATGCCCAGCGCGTCGAAGGCGTGGAAGGCGTTGGGGCCCAGCTGGATGCCCGCGCCGATCTCGCCGATCTCGGGCGCCTGCTCCAGCACCTGCACATGGAAACCCTGGCGCACCAGGGCCAACGCGGCGGCCAGGCCGCCAATGCCGCCACCGGCGACGATCACGGGCAGGTGGGAAGAGGTTGCAGTCATCTCGGTCCTTTCAATTCGCGGCCGACCCGGGTTTACCCGGACATCAACCGCACACATATCATCAGTACGCTGACGAATAGTGTAATGATAGACTGGTTCACCGCCATATCCGTGATAACCCCTACGCCCGACCTGCCCACATGAGCGATCGCCATGACGCCATCCCCGACCTGGACGAGTTGCCGGGTCACTCGATCCGCCGCCTGCAGCAGATTGCCGTGGCGGTCTTCCTGCAGGAGGCCGAGCCTTTCGGCCTGACCCCGGTGCAGTTCGGCGCGTTGCAGGCGGTGCGGCGCTCCCCGGGGGTGGACCAGCGAACCCTGGCGGCCCTCATCGGCCTGGACACCTCCACCACGGGCGGCGTGATCGACCGGCTGGAGGCACGCGGGCTGCTGCGCCGCAACCCCTCCCCCACCGACCGGCGCGTGCGCCTGCTCACCCCGACGGACGAGGGCATCGCCCTGCTCGACCAGGTCTACCCGGCCATGCTGCGGGCGCAAGAGCGCATCCTGGAGCCGCTGCCCGCTGGGGAGCGGCAGGAGTTCATGCGGATGCTGCAGGTTCTGGTGAAGGCCAACAACGAGCTGAGCCGGGCGCCCAGCGGGGCTTAAGCTGCGACGAGGCCGTCAGTGCCTCAGCGGATGTTCCCGCAGCCACTCCTTGAGGGCCTCGTCGATACGGGTCTGCCATCCGGGACCGGTGGCGCGAAAGGCCTGGGAAACCTCCGGCGACAGGCGGATGGTGGTGGGCTCCTTCAACGGCTGCGTGGATTTGGGACGCCCCACACGCACCGTGGGGCGGATGAACGCCCACTCCTCTTCGCTCAGCGGCAACGCGTCCGGGTCCTCCAACGCAGCACGCGTGATGGCGGCGTCTTCCTCATCGGTCGGGATGATGGTGTCGGGCTTGTGTTTGGGCATGGAGCTTGATCTCCCGTTGGTTGGCCTTGCGCATGCTGATGATCCGCAGCCCGTCCCCCCGCTCCACGAACGCCACGAAGTACAGGCGCCGCCCGACGTAGCCAAGGGCACATTGCCTGAACTCACCATAGGCCCGGCGGGTATCGGGCCAGGTCAGCGCGCAATCCCACTCCAGCCGTGCCGCCAACGCCAGCGAAACGCCGTGCTTCGAGAAGTTGGCCGCGTCTTTCGAAGGATCGAAACTGACGTTCTCCATAATTAATGTACTAACAATAATTGGTCACGACAAGCCCCCATCCAATCCAACGACCACCGCCCACCCAAACAATACCAAAGCACTACATCATATCGCTGCCGGCGACACGACCCCTCTCCAATCCAGATGGCTCGATTCAGTGATGGTGGGACAATCCGCCCATCCATCGCCCACCGCGATCCCATGTCCACCCCCGACCGCGCCTTCACCCGCCGACTCGACCTGACCTCGCTGCAGCTGTTCACTGCCGCCTGCGAGCTGGGCAGCATCGGCCGCGCGGCGGAGCATGAATTCCTCGCGGCCTCGGCGGCCAGCAAGCGCATCGCCGACCTGGAGCAGGCCGTGGGCGCGCCGCTGTTCTACCGCCGCGCCCGGGGCGTGGAGCCCACCCCTGCGGGCCAGACCCTGCTGCACCACGCCCGCGCCGTGCAGTTCAACCTGGAGCGCATGCAGGCCGACCTCAGCGAGTTCGCCCAGGGCGTGCGCGGCCATGTGCGGGTGCACGCCAACATCTCGGCCATCGTGCAGTTCCTGCCCGAGGACCTGGCCGGCTTCGCCCACGCCCACCCCGAGGTCAAGATCGACCTGAACGAATCGCTGTCCACCCAGGTCGTGCGCGCCGTGCGCGAGGGCGATTGCGACCTGGGCGTGTGCCACCTGCCCGAGGGCTGCGACGACCTCGCCGCACGCCCCTACCGCCAGGACCGCCTGGTCCTGGTCGTGCCGCAAGGCCACGCCCTGGCCGCCCGTCCCGCCGTCGCCTTCGAGGACACGCTGGACTTCGACCACGTGGGCCTGCATGGCAACAGCTCCATCTACCTGGCCATGAGCCGCGCCGCCCACCAGGCCGGCCGCGCCGTGCGCCTGCGCATGCACGTCACCGGCCTGGACGCCATGTGCCGCATGATCGACAACGGGCTGGGCATCGGCCTCATGCCCGACCGCGCCTTCACCCTGCTGCGCCACATCGGCACGCTGCAGGCCGTGCCGCTCACCGATGCGTGGGCGTTGCGGGAGTTGCAGATGGTGGCGCGCGACTTCGCGACGCTGCCCGTCACCGCCCGCCTGCTGGCGGATCACCTCACTGCCAGTACGGCTGACCCGTTGGCCAGCGCCGCTGGCTAGAATTTTTCTTCCACCGAGACCAAGCACCACGACCATGGGACGCACCCTCTACGACAAGATCTGGGACGAACACGTCGTCCACACCGAGGAAGACGGCACCGCCGTCCTCTACATCGACCGCCACCTGGTCCATGAGGTGACCAGCCCGCAGGCCTTCGAGGGCCTGCGCGAGACCGGCCGCAAGGTCTGGCGCATCAGCTCCGTGGTCGCCACCGCCGACCACAACACGCCCACCACGGGCTGGGAGCTGGGCTACGACGGCATCACCGACCCGATCTCCAAGGAGCAGGTCACGACGCTGGACAAGAACATCGCCGAGTTCGGCGCCGCCGCCTACTTCCCCTTCCTGAACAAGCGCCAGGGCATCGTGCACGTGGTGGGTCCCGAGAACGGCGCCACCCTGCCGGGCATGACGGTGGTCTGCGGTGACTCGCACACCGCCACCCACGGCGCCTTCGGCGCGCTGGCCCACGGCATCGGCACCTCGGAAGTCGAGCACGTGCTGGCCACGCAGACCCTGCTGGCCAAGAAGGCCAGGAATATGCTGGTGAAGGTCGACGGCCAGCTGGCCCCCGGCGTCACCGCCAAGGACGTGGTGCTGGCCATCATCGGCAAGATCGGCACTGCCGGCGGCACCGGCTACACCATCGAGTTCGCGGGCTCCGTCTTCCGCTCGCTGAGCATGGAAGGCCGCATGACCGTGTGCAACATGGCCATCGAGGCGGGCGCGCGCGCCGGCCTGGTGGCGGTGGACGACAAGACCATCGAGTACGTCAAGGGCCGCCCGATGGCCCCCACCGGCGTGGAGTGGGACCAGGCCGTCGCCTACTGGCGCACCCTGCACTCCGACCCGGACGCCACGTTCGATGCCGTGGTGGAGCTCGATGGCTCGCAGATCATCCCGCAGGTCACCTGGGGCACCTCGCCCGAGATGGTGCTGGGCATCGACGGCCGCGTGCCGGACCCGGACAAGGAAAAGGACGCCACCAAGCGCGGCGCCATCGAGCGCGCGCTGACCTACATGGGCCTGGAGCCGGGCAAGCCGCTCAACGACGTGTTCGTCGACAAGGTGTTCATCGGCTCGTGCACCAACAGCCGCATCGAGGACATGCGCGAGGCCGCGGCCGTGGTCAAGAAGCTGGGCCAGAAGGTCGCCAAGAACATCAAGGTCGCCCTGGTGGTGCCGGGCTCCGGCCAGGTCAAGGAGCAGGCCGAGCGCGAAGGCCTGCACGAGATCTTCAAGGCCGCGGGCTTCGAGTGGCGCGAGCCGGGCTGCTCCATGTGCCTGGCGATGAACGCCGACCGGCTGGAGCCGGGAGAGCGCTGCGCCTCCACCAGCAACCGCAACTTCGAAGGCCGCCAGGGCGCGGGCGGGCGCACGCACCTGGTGTCCCCGGCCATGGCCGCCGCCGCTGCCGTGCACGGCCACTTCGTCGACATCCGCAAGTTCGCGTGAAAGGATCCGCCATGAAGCTGATCTCCATCCTCCTCGCCGCCGCCTTCGTCCTGGCCGGCTGCAACACCCTCCAGGGCATGGGCCAGGACATCCAGAAAGCCGGCAGCGCCATCGAAGACGCGGCCAAGAAGAAGTAAACCGCCATGGACAAATTCACCGTGCACAAGGGCCTGGTGGCCCCGATGGACCGCGAGAACGTCGACACCGACGCCATCATCCCCAAGCAGTTCCTCAAGTCGATCCGCAAGACGGGCTTCGGCCCCAACCTGTTCGACGAGATGCGCTACCTGGACCACGGCGAGCCGGGCCAGGACATCGCCACGCGCAAGCCCAACCCGGACTTCGTGCTGAACCAGCCGCGCTACCAGGGCGCCTCGGTGCTGATCACGCGCCAGAACTTCGGCTGCGGCTCCTCGCGCGAGCACGCGCCCTGGGCACTGCAGCAGTTCGGCTTCCGCGCGCTGATCGCGCCGAGCTTCGCCGACATCTTCTTCAACAACTGCTTCAAGAACGGCATCCTGCCGATCGTGCTGCCCGAGAGCGTGGTCGCCAAGCTGTTCGACGAGGTGTACGCCTTCCCCGGCTACGAGCTGACCATCGACCTGGAGCGCCAGGTCGTCGTCAAGCCCCAGGGCGAGGAGATTCCCTTCGACGTGCAGCCGTTCCGCAAGTACTGCCTGATGAACGGCTTCGACGACATCGGCCTGACCCTGCGCCACAAGGACAAGATCCAGGCCTACGAAGCGCAGCGCCTGGCCACCAAGCCGTGGCTTGCCCACACGATGAACGGATAAGAACACAATGAAAATCGCAGTCCTGCCGGGTGACGGCATCGGTACCGAGATCGTCGCGGAGGCCGTCAAGGTCCTGAACGTCCTCGGCCTGAAATTCGAGATGGAGCAGGCCCTGGTGGGCGGTGCGGCGTACGACGCCTACGGCCACCCGCTGCCCGAGGCCACGCTCAAGCTGGCCAAGGAAGCCGACGCCATCCTGTTCGGCGCCGTGGGCGACTGGAAGTACGACAAGCTCGAGCGCCAGTTCCGCCCGGAGCAGGCCATCCTGGGCCTGCGCAAGAACCTGGGCCTGTTCGCCAACTTCCGTCCCGCCATCTGCTACGAGCAGCTGACGCACGCCTCCAGCCTCAAGCCCGAGCTGGTGGCGGGCCTGGACATCCTCATCATCCGCGAGCTGACCGGCGACATCTACTTCGGCCAGCCCCGCGGCCGCCGCGTGGCCACCGACGGGCACTTCCCCGGCTCGGAAGAAGCCTTCGACACCATGCGCTACTCGCGCCCGGAGATCGAGCGCATCGCCCACGTGGCCTTCCAGGCCGCGCGCAAGCGGGGCAAGCACGTGACCAGCGTGGACAAGGCCAACGTGCTGGAGACCTTCCAGCTGTGGAAGGACGTGGTCACGGAAGTGGGCAAGGAATACCCGGACGTGACGCTGGACCACATGTACGTGGACAACGCCGCGATGCAGCTGGTGAAGAACCCGAAGTTCTTCGACGTGGTGGTGACGGGCAACATGTTCGGCGACATCCTGTCGGATGAAGCGGCGATGCTGACCGGCTCCATCGGGATGCTGCCTTCCGCCAGCCTGAACGCCAGCAACCAGGGCCTGTACGAGCCGAGCCACGGCTCCGCCCCGGACATCGCCGGCAAGGGCGTGGCCAACCCGCTGGCCACCATCCTCAGCGCCGCGATGATGCTGCGATTCAGCCTGAACCAGGCGGAAGCGGCGGACCGTATCGAGGCGGCCGTCAAGCAGGTCCTCTCCCAGGGCCTGCGCACCGGCGACATCTACAGCGAAGGCACGACCAAGGTCGGCACGGTGGAGATGGGTGATGCGGTGGTGAAGGCGCTCGGCTGATCCCGCCTTTTCGCCTTGATCCTTGAAAACGCGCCTTCGGGCGCGTTTTCGTTTGCTGGCGGGGGCGCCGGTTCGTCAGGCCCGACTCAGGGTTTCCGCTACAATCAGGCCCATGTTTGCCGCCCGCTCGTTCACCTCGAACACCGCCATCGCCACCCTGGCGACCGCCGGCGCGCGCGCAATCTCCATCAAAACCACGACCATTAAGGGCTGATCCAGCCTGGTTCGTCGTGCGCCCTCCCCGGCCAGACGAGCCGGGCAAACAGTCTGGTCTGGCACTGTTTCCACATCTGAAAGGGCGATGAAATGAGCAAGTTGGTAGGTCTGGTCGGCTGGCGCGGCATGGTCGGCTCTGTCCTCATGGACCGCATGCAGGCCGAAGGCGACTTCGCCCTGATCGAGCCGGTGTTCTTCTCCACCTCCAACGCCGGCGGCCCCGCCCCCGCGATGGCCAAGAACGAGAAGACCCTCAAGGACGCGAACGACATCGCGGCCCTGGCCAAGTGCGACATCATCATCACCTGCCAGGGTGGCGACTACACCAAGGAGGTGTACCCTCAGCTGCGCAAGTCCGGCTGGAACGGCCACTGGATCGACGCCGCCTCCGCCCTGCGCATGGCCGATGACGCCGTCATCATCCTGGACCCCGTCAACCGCCACGTCATCGACGCCTCCCTCGCCAAGGGCGGCAAGAACTGGATCGGCGGCAACTGCACGGTCAGCCTGATGCTCATGGGCCTGGGCGGCCTGTTCAAGCACGACCTGGTCGAGTGGGTCAGCGCCATGACCTACCAGGCCGCCTCCGGCGCCGGCGCGCAGAACATGCGCGAGCTGCTGTCCCAGATGGGCGCGCTGCACGACGCCGTCAAGGCCGACCTGGCCAACCCCTCGTCCGCCATCCTGGACATCGACCGCAAGGTCGCCGCCACCATGCGCGACGCGGCCTTCCCCACCAAGAACTTCCGCAACACGGCCCTGGCCGGCAGCCTGATCCCCTGGATCGACGTGCCCGTCGACAACGGCCAGAGCAAGGAAGAGTGGAAGGGCGGCGCCGAGTGCAACAAGATCCTGGGCAAGCCCGCCTTCCGCAGCGCCGGATCCATCCCGATCGATGGCCTGTGCGTGCGCATCGGCGCCATGCGCTGCCACTCCCAGGGCCTGACCATCAAGCTCAAGAAGGACGTGCCGCTGGACGAGATCGAGGGCATCCTCGCCGGCGCCAACGACTGGGTGAAGGTCGTGCCGAACCAGCGCGAGATCACCGAGCGTGAGCTCACCCCCGCCGCCGTCACCGGCACCCTGACCGTGCCGGTCGGCCGCCTGCACAAGCTGGCCATGGGCAACGACTACCTGGGCGCCTTCACCGTGGGCGACCAGCTGCTGTGGGGTGCGGCCGAGCCGCTGCGCCGCATGCTGCGCATCCTGCTGGAAGCCTGATCGGCCTCGTCGGTCGGGCCCCGGGCCGGATCGATTCCTTGGCAACGGCCTGTAACTACGCGTTACAGGCCGTTGTCGCATCACAACGGCACGACGGTTCGGAGGGCCGCCCCATGTGGCTGGCTTAGGTCAATTCCTGACTCGGCTTGTCACTCCACGGCTTTTGCTGCTATGGTCAATTCAGTCCATCCGCTCCCGAGGCGATCCCCCGCATGATGAGAAAAGAACTGCCTGCTCAACGAGCCGAGCGGTCGCCAGCCCCGATTCCTCCGCGCACGGCCAGCAAACCTTGGCGCGCCTGTGCCATTGCCCTCGCGGCTGTGCTGGCTGCCGGCGTGCCCGCGCACGACGCGCTGGCCCTGGCGCTGGGGCGGGTCAGCGTGCAGTCCACCCTGGGTGAGCCGTTGCGCGCCGAGATCGACGTTCCCCAGATCACGCCCGACGAGGTGGCCAGCCTGCGCGCCACCCTCGGCTCGCCCGATGCCTTCCGGGCCGCGGGCATGGAGCGCAGCGCCGCCCTGGCCGACCTGCAGATCAGCCTGCAGCAGCGCCCCAACGGCAGCTACTTCCTGCGCCTGGCCAGCGACCGCGCGGTCGCTGAGCCCTTTGTGGACCTGATCCTCGAGGCGACCTGGGCCTCCGGCCGCCTCGTGCGGGACTACACCCTGCTGTTCGACCCGCCCGCCCCCCGGCCCGCCGCGCCCGTGGCGGCCCAGGTGGCGCCCGCG
>JACCDR012561628.1_pt1 | contig 141359 bp, 227 predicted proteins | sample 7446431 | NCBI WGS metagenome assembly JACCDR01 (sample SAMN15323443, study PRJNA562643) | freshwater metagenome | isolation source: river surface water | place: USA:Blue River Watershed | collected 2017-08-17
CTTCCCCTACTATACCCCCCTACCCCCCACAGAAGCACAACCTCTCAGTATACCACACCGGGCCACACCTGTCAAGCAGAAACACAACGGCCCCCTGCGCCTGCCTAGCACAGAGGGCCACGTCTGTCAACTACTTCATGGCGAACGGGTCTGGGCGACCTGCATGCAGTGCCCCCCGTGCGGTGACGTCGAACCGGTGGCGTGGTGTGGCCTGTGGGTACGGACCAGATCACACCGGGTGAATAGGTCGGGTGTGTCCAACCCGGATAGGTGCCCCCGTGTTCGCAGAGGGCGGTAAGGATGGCGGCTTGACGTCGACCCAAGGGATGGCAGGCCATGGTTATCGTGTCACCAGTGTCATCAGGTACATGAGCAACGCGATCCCATAACACACCGGGAGCAGCAGTGGGGCGGTGGCCGGGACTGGCTGGAGTCGCGACGGGGGATATCGCTGACGGGTCTTCTCACACATCGCCATATTCCTTTGTGGAAACGTTGACCATGCCAAGGGGCGCAGTGAACTCGCGGAGGACCATCGGCTGACCGTTGCCATCACGCAGCCGGGCCACGTACGAATTGGCCGCATCCTCGGAGGGGGCCGCATACCGGGTGACCCAGCCCACCATCGTCAGAACCTGCACGAGGAACGGGAGGGGCGCACTGGGGTCAAAGAGGACACGGTGTCGAGTCATCGTCATCATGGTATTAGAATACCACGGTTGGTCGTTGTTGTCAAGAAGGTTATAGCGTTACCCTCGGAGAATGATGCGCCACCGTTCATGGATGACGTCGGTGTGGGTGATGTCGACGCAGCCTTCACCGTCATCCGTACCGATGGTGACGTCCCAGTCTTCGTCGTATTGCTTCAGGTACTCGATGAGTTGGGCGATAGTCATAGCGTGAACCCCGGTCGCTGCTCGAACAGGTGATACACCATCCCGGTATTCAACTGGACGGTGCCAAGGAATCGACGCCCGGTGATGTCCGCTGGGTCGATGATGGTGCTGGTACCGACCATGTGCAGGTACCGGGGACTGTAGTCTGTGTGATCCCGCATGAGCACGTAGGCCACGATGCGGGAGTCGAACAGGGTCGCGACACTCAGGATGGTGGCCGACGCCGGGAGGTTCAGCGTCTGCACCGGAGTGACCGTGAGATCGAAGGGGATGATGGTGGTCATAGGGGTGTGATTACAACGGTGGATGTTCTTTGATCGTGATGCAAATCGACGGGGATTCTCCACACCATCCTCGCAGCAGCATCACGATCATCGACGTAAACCATTCAGGCAGTGGCAGTGGTGACCCTTGGATGTCAATGGTCACCACAGTCCGGGTGCCAGTCATGACTGTACTTCCTTGGGGTAGGGCTGCCCGGCGTACATGTACCACGACGGCGTCGGGCCGGGCGGGTTGTACTTGTCATTGTAGTACTTGACGTAGGCGACAGCTTCCTCCTTGGTGGGGAAGGTGATCGTGTCGTCGACCTTGGATCCCCAGCCCGCTTCACTCTCGATGATGTCGACGGCCCAGCACAGTGTTGTTGGCATTTTACTTCTGCTCCTCAGCAAGAATCTCGTCAAGTACGTCATTCACCATGGCCAAGGTGTCAGCCTGTTCCTGTGGAGACAGCGACGCCCAGTGATCCGCATGCATCTGGTCAATGGTTTTGCGGACCAGTCGAAGGGCATCGAAGTGGCCACCCACACACCACGTCGCCTCGGGGGTGTGCCGTCTATCGTAGGGGATGAACGGCTCCGTGTCGCAAAGAAAGGCGTACACGTGGCTCAGGGTATCGAGCGCGTCGACCATATCACTGCACCCCCGCGATGATGTGAAAGTGACCGTCGAGGTCGATGCGCGGCGACGGGGTAGACACGCACCCGTCGTACTCCAACTGCAGCCGCTCGTCCTCGGTCAGGTCGTGGTCGCCGATGAGTTCCCAGCCGATGACCGTGTTCTCGCTGAAGTCGTCGGCCTTGTTGATGGTCTGGCTGATGCGGTCGACCATGGCCGGGATGGCGTCCGTCGAGATCGAGGTGAAGCTGTGCGCCACCACGAAGGTGTCGCCGCCCTTGTTCTTCCAGTACTGCGGGCACACGCCCTCGCCGTTCCAGTCGTGGGCACCGTAGTTCTCGCGATACTGGGTGTGGATGACGAGCTTCACTGGGGTCTCTCCGGTTCTGGGCGGGACCATTCCCGCTGACAAGAACAATGGTACCAGAATACCACCGTGGTGTCAATGGCTATTATGAACCGCTGGCGGTGTAATGTCGTTCCATCTCGGTCACGTAGGCGGTGAACATCTCACTCACCGTCTGAAGAGCACCACGGTACTGGGCTTCGGTAATCTCACCCTTGTAGAACAGGATGATCAACTGGATGCTGACCTTGAGCATCTCGCGGGCTGCCCACGTCCGTTCCATCGTGATATTGTGTGTGGTGTACTGGTCCATGTTTTTACTTCACCTTCCGCAGGCCCGCGAGATCCTGCTCCATCGCCTTGGTCAGGCGCAGCGTGAACGAGAACGGCTTGACCTTGATGAGGTCCCGTGCCGCCTTGGGCATCGACCAGCGCATGTATCGGAAGAACTCGTCCATCTCGGCCGCGAGGGCCGGGAGTGGCACATGGAACGACAGGGCATCCTCCTCCTCCGACTCCGCGAACGGGCTGCCGATGAACACCTCGTCACCATCGGCCTCGACGAACACCTCGGGGAGCTTGGTCACACGGGCGATGGCCGCGCTGATGGGGTCCTTGGTCTTGAGGTCGCGGGCGGTCACGGTGATGGTCAGCTTGGCCATGGTCAGTCTCTCCTCGATTCGGTATCGGGTTTATTCCCGACTCACTGATAGTATCAGAATACCACCGTTGGTGTCAAGCGTTATTCCTTGGCCAAGAACACCTTGGTCCTCCCGGCCGAGGTGTGCTCGATGCGCAGGACGCCCTGCTGGGCCAACCGATGGACCCCGTCGTAGACCACGGCATGTCCAGCGACCTGATTGACTTTGCACGCCCGAACGATGTCGGCAATCGTGCAGCCGGGGTGACCGGTCACGAACGTCACGTATTGCTTCTGGTGGCGACTCATTTGCGGGTACATCATCACCTCATGGGATGTAGTAGCCCCAGACCGGCTTCACGGTGCTGCCGTCCGGGAAAGTCAGCCCATTCGGGGGACCGTACCGGTACACGTACTGGCACAAGTCACCGAGGGCGGTGTAGTAGTTGAACATGGCGAAGTTGTCCTGTGCGGTGAAGAAGTAGCACGCCTTCTCCTTGGCAATCTCCCCAATCTTCAGCAGGTCGAGACCGAGGCGGGCGGCACGGTGGATGGTCGCGAGGGGGTTGCGGTTGCTGGTCATGTCTCCTAGACGCGCCTCGTAGATGAAGTCTGACAGCCTTAGCGGACCTCGACGTACAGATGTGGCATTGGGCCATCCGCCTGTACCATCTCTGACGGAGTCGGGAATCGGCTGCGCTGGACACGAGGGTCAGCCGCGACGGCATCCTTGACCAACTGCCGGGCGATGTGGTCCAGCCGCTGCAGGTAGCGGGAGTAACTCTCCCCGGATTCGCGCTCGACCGTGGGCATCTCGACCTGCACCTGAATCGTGACAATCTGCTTGGACATACTGTTCCCCATTACGCCACCTCCATGGTGTCCGTGCTGAAGTTGTAGATGTAATGCTTCCCGTCCACCACGTTCCAGAGGTACAGGTGCCACTGGCCGTTCTTGAGGTAGGGCGTCTCGGTGCCCCCACCGCCGATGCGGAAGGGATGCGCGAACCCGGTCGACCAGTTGGCGGGAAGCTCGTTCGTCATCATGGTATTAGAATACCACCGTTGGTCGGAGTTGTCAAGAGGCTATCGGTGGAAGGTCGCGCGGATGATTTCCTCCCGTTCGAACTGCGCCTCCGCAATACGCTGCGTCACCTCGATCAACCGGGGGAGCATGCAGGCGACATCGTCTCCCGCTGACACTGCCCCCGACATCGCGATACAGATGTCCTGCTGTTCCTGCACGAGGGTCATGATGCGGGCATCGACGGCGGCGACATCGGCGTTCTTCATGAGATTAGAATACCACCGTGGGTGGCTGTTGTCAAGGTCTGGGATCCACGAACAAATGGATGGCGATGACGAGATAGATCGTCAGACCCACGGCACACGCAATGGTCAGGAGAATCTCGGCCACCGCTGCGAATTGTTCCTGTGAAAGAAATATCGCCCCGGCAATCATCAGGGAGACCGCCAACAGGAGGAGCATCGTGGCTCCGATTTTATTGTTCCGTGTCATCATCTTGACCTCTCTAGTGTGGTGATGTATGCCACCAGCGCCTCGACATCCTCGGCGAGGAGCGTCCAGATACCATGGGGCGTCTCGATACACAAAGACTTGCCCATACGATACTTGACGCCATGCTGTCTGATGGCCTCGATGATCTCGGTCGTGCGGTCGGTCGGTGTTCTAGAAGCCATAGTGGTATTCCTCGTCCATGCGCCCGGTACCCACACACTCCGGGCACTCTTCCCCATCGTCGACCGTACCATCTCCCCCACACTCGGGGCAGGGTTGATACACCTCGACGAATGGCTCCTCGGTGGGCGTGGGCTGGTCAGGGTCAGGAATGATTTCAATCAGTGGAGTCTTCATTTGGTCAGTATCCAAGAGCAAGGGCCACATACCAGAACACGAGGGCGACGACGAAGGCGACGACCGCCACAAGGGCCATCGCCATTCCACTCTCGGCCGTGTCCAGTTCGGGGATGCGCACGTTGAGCGTAATCACTGGCAGTTCCTCCATAAGATTAGAATACCACCGTGGGCGGGAAAAGTCAACCCCGGCTCGATGTTCGCTCTCGTACCATATGTGAGGTCTGTTGTCAAGAGGGGTAAACATGGGCAAAAGTGCCAGAGGCTGATAACCCGCATTATGTTAACTTTGCTGGGTGTTCCCTGTTGACACCTGAGAACACTTGTGGTACAATGCGCGACGGCTTGCGTAGATTACACTTGACATTTGACGCACGGTGTGGTATCATGCGCCCGCAATGGGGGTCGAGTCCGGGCGAATTTTCCTTGACAGCTAGGCCCTGAGTAGGGCAAGCGGAGAGATGGAATTACAATACCACAGTAGCCCTCTCTGTTATCCACAAGTTATAAACAAGATTTCCACAGAGTTTTCCACAGGTGTGGAAAACGTGGTGCACTCCTATCCAGCATGAGCTAACAGGAACGTTGCCCCTGTGTGTTCACACCGTCCACACCTACTCAGTTCTTCTGGGATGTGGGATAGGTTTCACATACCGTAGGCTCACCAGTGAGGCACCCGACGCTTGCCGTAGTCGGGGTCGGGGTCAAGGTGGTGTTCCACCCGCATCTGGTTCTCGTGGACCCACCAATCCAGACAGAAGCGACAGCCGGGTTGACCACAGCGGACAGCCCACCCGCCATGATGTGGGACCGGTGCAGGCGTGTGGAGTCGTTGTGGGGGCCAGACAGGGATGGTCGTCATGGGTATCTAACGTCGCAATGCCGCGATGATCTGTGCCGTGGTCGCCTCGACCGGGGGACCAGACGCCGAGACCAACAGGATCGGCGGGTGACACCGCAGGCACGTGACGTCACGACAGACAAGGACCACGGAACGAGGACCCGTGCAGGGGCTGTGGGTCATACTCGTGACTGCACACATGATGCGGTATGTGGCCCGACCATCCCACACGTGGGGCATCGTGGACCATCCGGTGTGCGTGGATACAGGTCTGACGTGTATTGTGCCGCCGATCCCGGTGTCGGAAGCTGTATCCGTTTTCGCTGTTGGGTGCGTCGATCCGAAAATCCCGCCAGTACCATGATGGCCACCGCCACGCACAGGGCTAGGCCCAACATCAGCATGTGGGAGTCCTCGTGAGGGTGCGGAGTTCGTCGCGCAAGAGGCGTGTGTACTGGGACAGTGCGCGATAGATATCGGCCTGTGCGCGATCACTGGCCTCTGGCGACACGGCATGCCCTTCGGCCATCTGGTGCCAGAACGTGCCCATGGTCGCCAACTGCTCGGCCGTGAAGGCGAAGTCCAGCTTGAGGATACCGGTCAGGATCATGTCCGTCACGATGGCGGGACCTGCGGCCAGAAAATCGATGTCGGTGGTGGTGGCGTTCATGCGTACTGCTCCTTGTGGCGACGGTGACGGGCGAGGCTGGTCTTGTAGGCGGTTCGGTCCTTCTTGAGTTGAGCAGCGGTCGGGAGGTCGCCGTGCCAGATGCTGTCCAGACGGATGGCGACGGCACTGCCGAGGCTGTACCAGTCTGTGGGCAAATCTGCAACCGTGACCGTCATCGTGTCGCCGAGGGCGTATTCCGTGTACGCACGGAGCAGGCGACAGTCCTCGTCGGACAGGCCCAGTGTCGTGGCCACAGCCAAGTCAAGGAGCGCAAGCGTCTTCAGGTCCATGTAGTACGCGGCGTACTTCTCCGGCTTCGTGATACCCAGTGCGATCATGTGCTCAATCTTGCCCAGCCACAGCAGGTCTTCCGCGATGGCCGTGTCGTAGTCGATTGCGTATCCCCAACCCTTGCTCGCCATGACATAAGAATACCACTGACCCCCATGCGGTGTCAAGCGGAATGTGTGACCCGCGCCTTCTTGGCCGTCCGATTCGTGGGCCACCCCGGCTGTCGCTTCAGGACTGACCCAAAGCGTGTCATCCACAACGGGTGCAACGGACCGTGGATGTCAGGGGCCGTGGCCTGCAAGGCGAGTTCCTTGACCATCCGTGTGAACGTAGCGTCTGGGCTTTCGTGCTTGGCGCGGACATAGCCGTATCGCGCCAGTGGATCATCACTGCACTGACTCGCCAATTCCATGTCTGCCAGCGCATCGTACAGGTTCGGGTCGGTGTCTCGCAGTCCGGGATGCTCGTCATCCAGTGTCTGGTAGATGTTCTGCTGGATCCCATCGAACTGTTCGTCGGCCTCATCGCTCCGAGACTCGGGGATGAAGATAGGGGGCTCGTCAAGGGAGATGGAGTGACGCATGGATACACTACCCAATGGGGGGTCTGAGTTGGTCAAGCACTACGTTGCGGGGTTACCGGATGTGTACCGGTCCCTGCTTCAACAGGTCCTCGACGACGGTGATGGCTTCGAGCATCGTGTCCTGTGTGAACTTCTCATCCTTCATGATACGGACGACGGCTGAGAACAAGATCCCGGCTGCACGCTGCGCCTTCGCATACGCATCGGCCTTCACATCGGTCGGGGTACTCCCATCGGGATTGTATCCGCGCATCGTGTTGACCTTCTTGGCAATCGGCGTCAGCGTCGGCAACGGGTCGTCGTCGAACACTGATCCTACAGCAGGCTTATCGAAGGCTTCCTTGAGGTTAATAGTAATCTGTGCCATGCGGATGGATCCTTTGCGCGAAAAGAAAAGTGAACGTCGTAAGGATATTTATCTATTTATCTATCGCTGTGCGTGGTGAACTGCCTGTTCCACCCGCTCATACAACAGGTTGAGGGCCGCGTCGGTGTTGGCGTCGATGGATCCGCGATGGTAGCAGGAAATCCTCAGATGGGTGATTGCATTGGAGAGCATGTCATACGCCTCGTACAGTCGCTCACCCGACCGACGACGTGCGGCCTCGGCCTTGATGCTGGCCACGAATGCCTTGTCGTTGGCGGTCTGCTCGGGCGTCGGGATGGATTTCAGCACACGCCGGATAGCCTTGGCCACGCGCTCGGCGAGGTCCGGGTCCTTGGTCGTGAAGCTGACCACCAGATCCGTGGCACGATCACGCTGGTACGCGGCCTTGACACCACCGGGATTGCCTGCCCGCACGGAGACCCACTCCGTCTCGGGGGTCGGGTCTGCAGGATTGACCGTATCGGAAATGCGACGGGCCACATCACTGGTGGCATCGTACAGGTCCATGACTTCGACGATTTCGGCGGTGGTGCGTCGCTTGCCCATGACAGGTGTCTCTCCGGAGTTCCGTGTGGGTCGGCAGGAGTACCGACAAGAACAATGGTATCAGAATACCACTGTCCCTGTCAACAGGAGATGTGTGGGCGACGACTCAACTCACGAAGACGGTCAGGAGTGCCCACAGGACGATAGCGCCGGTAACCCCGACCGCATACCCACCGGCCAGTTTGGCCGACATCGGCTTGAACCGTCCCGCGTCAATGTCGTGATACAACCAGAACCCCACAGTCACAAGGATAGACGCGATGATAATAATCCATGCCCCTTCCCTGTCCATACCTCCAGTCGACGCCGCGCAGGTCGTGAGTTCTCTGGCCACAAGATCGCTGTAATTGTTATCCATGATGTCGTTCCGTTCTATCCGTGTTGGGATGTGAATGATGGATGACGATGGTTCTTTGATGTCCGGGGTCGCTGTAGCGGCATCCAGTGCGTCGGTTGATCGTCGGGGTCATCCCAAATGATCAGGTCCTCGTCACAGGACCATCCCTCCCATCCCGGCTCGTATCCATTCGGGGTGTTCATGGTAGGTTCATACCACCACACCCCTGACACGGCTATGTCTCGTTTATCGTCCCACAGCAACACGCGCGTCCCATCTCGTGGTGCCGTGTCGATAGGGTGCCATGCATCCATATTAGGGTTCCTGTGTGACATTTTAACAGGCACAACTGAAATGGGTGGGTCGGGTGGTCAATGGTGTACCGATGATCACTTCGACATCCTGCAGAATACCGGAGGGAATATCACCGGAAAGATCCGTCCCATCCGACACGATGTAATCATCGTACATGACGAGGTCACGACGATGCCCATGCACGCGCCCAAGGGTCAGCACGGCGATAAAATCATCGTACTCAATACCAATGCCATCGCAAAAGATGCGCACGCGACGTTCAGCATCCGTCACCGCAGTAGTAGCCGACATCGTTTTGATTTCGGCGTCCGTGATCACTGCCGACCGCTTACGTGATGCCTTCGGAGCGCACGTCGGTACCGGGGTCTCTTCCTCGGCAAACGCGGGATGGCTCCACACATGGCGCAGGCCCGTGATGGATGCGGGTTTGAGGTAGACGTAGAACCACTCCCCCGCTCGCACGAACGTGGAGGGTGGAAGGAACGGGTCAATCACGCCGATGGTTTCTGCCGCGCCAATGGGAGAGTGATGACCGTTCTTGTCGCAGGGATGGCCGGGTACACGGTAGCCATCGCTCTTGGCCTGTACCGTGAACACGGCAATGTGAATGGCGTCTCGACCTTCGTCCTGTGAACGAATAGTGCCTAGCTTCTTGATGGTATCATCCATATGTGACCTATCCTTTCTTTGTACCTACAGCCCAATGTCTTCCACATCTGTCTCCCAGACGATGATGGGTTGTGCACGGTCGACACAGGCTCCAATCATATTGAAGTGAATGTGCTCGTGTGCCTCGTCTTCGGTCATGCCACAGTAGACAAAATGTTCGACCAGTGCTCGACCAGAATACACCACGACCTCAACGATATCATGTCCATTCCACAGAACCGAGGTCCCAATGATGGTCGTCGATGGGATGCCGTGGTACATGAGATAGTCCATGTGTGCTCACTTGACCAAGATTTGTGACAACACGAAGTCCGTCTCTTCCACGGTCAGCCTGTAGTCCTGACAAATCCGAATGATGAGTTCGCGCGTCCCAGCAAAATCGTACATCAGTTCCATCCCGTCTCGGATGTTCTCGATGTACATGTGTGGGTACATGACCCGACCCTTTGGGTCCGTGGCACGGTCCATCAGTTCCCACGCAATCTCGGAACGAATGTTCGACAGTCCGACCTTACGCATCACCAGTCTCCCAAAGAGTCAGAGTCGGGGAGATTCCCGACAGCATCCATCCTACAAGAATACCCAACAGATTGTCAAGATGACGTTATGGCAGCGAGGCGACCTTGGCCTCGGCACGGCGCAGCAGTTCCAGTGCGCACGTCAGGTCGATGTCACTGGCGTCGATGGCCTCCCAGTCACCAGTCACCGTCGAGGCATTGTAGGCAGCACGCGCCAGTTGAAGCAGGTCGCGGGCCTCCTGTACGTCCGCATCGGCCAGCGTGCGCTCAACGTCCACGGCAACGACTTCACACTCGGCGTCACTTTCGTCCCAGACACCGTCAGCGACGTTCTCCGCGAAGATGGCTTCGGCGGCAGCCTCGGCTTCGGCTTCGGTGGTGTAGACGTCAGGGAACGTCCCGCAGGCCCCGGCTCCGTTGTCCCAGTACACCTTGTAGTTCCGCATGCACATCCTCCGGTTCGTATCGGGTTTATTCCCGACTCACTGATGGTATCAGAATACCACCGTTCCGTCAACAGTTCATTTGACGACGTGCGGGATGTGGGTCGATGTCACTCCGACGTACGACACCAAAGTGCCACTGACCGATACTGAACCCCCAGAACCGCATACCAACAAACTTGGTCCCAGCCAAGAAGTTCCATGGGGCAAATGCGCCCCATGCCACGCCTCCGAACGGCAGTCGTACATGCATGAGGTTACTTCGCCTCCGCGAAGGCCGCGCAACGGTCGCAGGTCGGGACGACACCCAACACTGGGTGCGACGTCAGGCCGGTGGCGTAGTTGTCGCAGCGAGCGAACCACTGGCAGGCACCGAGACCAGCCGGACCCACGGCTTCGTCGACTTTGGCCATGGCAGCCTCGACACTCTTGGCCTTGAGTTCGAACCCGGAGGGGTGCACAGCCTTGATGGTCTTGCCCGTGGTCGTGATGGTGAAGTTGCGGTACTCGATGGTGGCGGGCACGAGATTCTTGGCGGTACGCATGGTGTGGGCTCTCCGGGGTTCGTGGTCAGCAGTAGCGCCGACAAGAACAATGGTACAGGAATACCACCGTTCTGTCAACAAGAGATTTTACCAGTGGCAGACAGGAAACCCCAGCGTGGCTTTCAGCTTGGCGAGGGTCGTGTAGTTGGCATCCGCACCGACCACCTGACCGTCGCGGATGAGGATACCCACGTTGGTTTCCAGTTCGCGGTAGCCGCCGCGAACGGAGTAGACATACAAGTCGAGTTCGACGCAGCCCGGATTGGCCGGGTCAACGTCCAACGTCTTCACCTCGGCCAGAGGGGTCATGTCCCACAGGTCGGCGACCTCCGGCCAGAGCAGGCAGTTCGCGGTCACCGTCCCGGTCGCGTCCTCGCGGTAGCCGACCTCGGCGCGGGGTGCGGCACCGACCGTGTGCGTGCGGACCGCTGCGTTGATTTGCTTGCGAAGCTCAGGGGTGATGCGCATCGTGGTCGCCATGTCGGTTCGCTCCGGGGTTCGGGGGCAGGACCATTCCCGCCACTTGAAAGATTGTATCAGAATACCACTTGCTCTGTCAACCGGGGATTTTATATCCCGTATTTGTATTCGAAGTAGTCAGACCGACTGGTGAAGTTCGGCGAAAGAATACGTGCGTCCGGATACCCGTCTCGCTGTGCGGCCACACAATACTCGCGTGCGTCCTCGTACGTATCGAACTCCGTGCCCGGATGGGTCTCGTCCAGCACCACGTAATATTTCTCGGTCATTGTGTACTCCCCCCAAAGGTTGAAATGGTCACCTCATTCGTGACTCACTGATGGTATCAGAATACCACTGTTCTGTCAACAACAACAAGAGATTACGTAACGTAGCTTACCCCTCCACCTGAGTCGTTCCAGACATGGCACGGACCACCTTGAACACGGCCCGCTCGATGGCGCGGCCCAGACGATTGCGCGTGACCTGCACAGGCGCGACACGAACGACCGCACGAACCGTCGCCCCGTGCAACAGGTCGATACTCTTGGCATGGACGACCACTGCCTTCTCGGTCTGTGTGACCCATGCCTCGACGCGGATACCACGCGGACGGAACACGGCCGAGGGCACGAGCGCCCCATCGAGGAACTGCACGGCGAGTTGGTCTGACGTCGGGCCAGTGGCCAAGGAACGGAACGTAGCGTAGTCCTTCATGGTGGCGTTTCCTCGATTCGGTGTCAGGTTCATTCCCGACTCACTGATGGTATCAGAATACCACCGTCACGTCAAGCAGAGATTCGGTGCAAGTCAGACAGGGCACCAGACAAGACGTCGAAGTCTTCGTTGCTGTAGCGCGTACCGTGGGCGGCAAGGGTGGTCAATTGCTGCACCCGACGCTCCAGACCAGCGACGCGGCACCGTGCCAGTAGGGTGTCGAGGCTCACCGTGTAACCGTTGATGTTCTCCATGCTGCGGACGAAGATGCTGTAGTTGTAGCGAATCATGGTGAACACCTCCTCAGTAGGTTAGCCGCGTCTCTGGCACTTCCATCAGGTCGAGCAGGTTGGCGACCATGGCCACCGTCTGAACGTGCATCGGGTCCGGTGTCATACCCGCCATCCGCTGCGCCGACGCGAGGAGGTAGCCGTGCAGGTAGTGCTGGATACCGGTGAACTGGTAGGGGTGCTGCTCCTGCTCGATGAGCCTACGCACCATGCGGCAGACCTTGAGGTCGGCAAGGTTGGCGACCGTGTAGCTGACCGTCTCGGCTGTGCGCGTGGTGAGGGCGTGTTCCGGCGTCTCCAGACGCTCGACCAATAGCGTTTCGCGATGCACGATGAACTGCCACAGAAGTGTGGTGCGGGCCGCGTTGCGAAAGTTGTCGCTCTGGGCATTCAATGCCATGGTCAGGTCTCCAGTCAGTGTCAGGTCTATTCCCGACTCACTGATCGTATCAGAATACCACCGTTGGTGTCAACAGATTTTTACCCCGCCAGAATTTTACGGCACTCGTTCGACCGACCGGACGCGTCTGGCCAGTTCCCGAATGAGGGCGAACATGTCACCCATATCCTCACCCGGTTCGGAGTCGAGACCATGGACCACGACCACGAGGTGTCCAGTCTCGGTATCGTGGCCGAGATAGCAGGGGACATCAAACGTTTCCCCATCGTCGGTCGTCAGCGTCAGTTGGTCAGCCAACATGCGGAGTTGTAAATCCGTCAGCATTCCATCCACCTCTTCTTCAGAAGCACACTAGAATCGACCCTTCGGGTCAAAGATGAGGAGCGGTGCGTTGGGGGGCAGTTCGCTGGTCGCGACCTTACCGTCGCGACGGAGACGGTAGACCTTGCGCCATTCGAACCCATAGTAGTTGCGCTCGGCCTCCCGCGTCGCCCACACCCGCACCCAGTAGCTCGTCGACTTCTCCGAAAACCCACTGGGCGCGGTGAGGACCAGTGCAGGCACCAGACCTTTGACGCGCTTGGGTCCGAGGATGCGAGTCATCTGGGCCAGCGAGGCGCGGTCACCATAGACGCGCCGCCCTTGCAGGACCGACGTGTCACCTTCCAGCACGGCATCGGTCGCCAGTGCAGCCACGTCGCTCGTGGCATTCTGCTTGGCCGCGATGATGTTCTTGGCCCCGTGGATAGCCTGCTGCAGACTCTTGATGTCCTGTGAGGCGTCCAGCTTGCAATAGACCGTCGCGTCCGGGTCTGACGATGGGGTCAGTCGTCGCACCACGGCTTCCAGTAGCCACGTGGCATCCACCTTCACAGCCTTGGCCTCGGACAGCAGCGTGCGCAGGTAGGCCCGCTGGGCGGGGGTGGCGGGCTGCAGCATCGGGTCGTTGAAGGACAAGGATGGCTCCGGGTTCGGTGTCGGGTCTATTCCCGACTCACTGATGGTATCAAAATCCCATCACGACTGTCAACAGTGAATTTTAATTCAACCCTTCCATGTTGGAGATGACCGTGGCAATCAGTGCACCGATAACCGCACCGACAATCCACTCCACTTGAAGGCGATTGTCGTTGATGCGATACAAGGCGTAGGTAAAAATGATACCAATAGCAATGCCGGTCGATGGCTGCATGATGTGTCCCTTTTGAAATAGAGTTTACTTGTCCCAGCCGAACGCGCGGAGGTAGCTGACGCGCACTTCGACCACTGCGCTACCGGGCCAGTACGCACGATTGACCTTGAACCCACACCGCTCCAGTTCGCCTTCGATGCGGAACCGCTCGGCCTGCGTCGTGGCGCGAACATAGCACATCGTCTGGCGTCCGTAGGTCTCGCAGGACCCCTTGCTCAGCGGCTTGGTGTGCTGAGTCTGCGCGTTGATGGCCGTCAGCGTCGCATTCAGGGTCGTCAGGGTCGGGGTCGCCATGGTCAATGTGCTCCGGAGATTGGGTGGGGACCATTCCCCACTCATTAAATGGTATCAGATGGGATGGGGGATTTACTGGCGCTCGATGACGACGGTGACCGACACGCCGTTGGTGACTTCGCCGATGATCTTCCAGCCGTCGGGGATGTTGCGGTCGAGGGGCAGGGTCGCATACACACCGTTGCCCGCCGAGTACAACTGGCGGTCGATCTCGTCGTGTCGCCCGTACTGGTACGGCTCGATGTTGGCGATGTCGGTCGAGAGGGCCTCGGCGATGGCGCGGCGCGGGGTGATGCGCTTGGCGTTGATCTCGATGCAACCGGCGTGCGAGGTGATGTGCTTGGCCATGTGAGTTCTCCTCTAGCGCGTGAAGTAGGATGGGTGGGGACCATTCCCCACTCACCGATAGTATCAGAATACCACCACAGTTGTCAAGGTCGTCTCGTGTCTAGACCTTCTTCACTTCCACTACTGACGCAATGAGAGTTTCGACCTGCGCCGTGCTCAGTCCCGACACGGTCACTTCACCGATACGAGCCAACTCCGTCTGAGGCAGCAGGCTGGTCAACACCGTCACCAGTTGCGGCAGGGTCAAGCTGGACAGGTTCATCGTGTGCTGGTACGTGACGGTGTCGCTGTTCGGATGGCGCACTTCGTACGTGTTCTGGAGTTGGTGCGCATACAATCCTGCACGCTCCAGCGTGTCTCGCAATGGCTGTTTGACAGCGTTGATGCGCTGGTGCCGGGCCGCGTCATCGTTGTACTTGGCTGTCTTCCGGGCCTTCGCGTCGGCCACGGCGACGACCAATTCGCGAATCGTCGCGATGATTTTCTGCAGGTTCGCGTCGTCGAACTTGGTATACTGTCGCGACTTGTACATCTTGCGGAGGTCCCAGTCGGGGACCGACACCTTCAGGGCACGGTCATGCCACGAGTACTTCCCCACTTGAACTGTCACGAGGAGGTCACCGACCGTGAAATAGGACTCGTGCATCACCGGAGCGAGGTCAGCCACGGCGGCGAAGATGGACTGCAGGGCGGCGAGGACGGTCGAAGTCTTGGTGGTCGTCATCATGTGATTAGAATACCACGATGTATTCCAATCTGTCAACGATTAAATTTTGACTTCGACATAGAAAGCAACTGCACCTCAGACTGGTCAAGAATTGATTCGAACATGTAGTTGTCGTCTGGTACTGATACAGGTTCGATTACGATATGCTCAGGACGAAACGTTACGTTCGGGATTTTGGTCCACGAGTACCCACCACCACGCTCATACACAGACGGGGGGATGTCAATCGCGTACGCTTCCGTACTGGTATACACAATCACGTACGCATGGTCATCCCCGTCCTGCCCACCGTCCGTGATGTCGATGCCGGGAACATCAACGAGGATGCCACTGAACGCACGGCTGATGGCATCACAGATGCCACCTCCACCATGCACCTCGTCGACCCCGTCATCATCCTGCGACCACTCGTCGTACACCTCTTGCGCAGCCTTGACCAGTTGCGGACGCAACTGCATCAGGTGGTTGCGCAGGTTGACTGGAGCTTCGATGAGTAGAACGTGATGGCGCATATCAGAGTGTGTCGAGGTACTGCAGCGCAGTGTGTAGGAGTGATTCTGTCACCATTGGCTTACGGCTTTCAAACTTTGTGTCCATAGCCTTGACCACATCCGCAGTGCTGGCCGGGTTCAACCCCAACTGGACGGCCCCGACAATCAACGGAATCAAATGCTGGTTGCTGACAATCTCTGGCGTGACGTCTCGACGTGAGGCAACCTTGGACACTTCCAGATACTTGGACAGCGACGACGGGAGTGTCGGTGTGTTGGGATTATCTTCAGAGGGATTCTGGATGTATTGGTACACCGTCGTGGCATCAATCCACTTGTACTGTACGTCCTTCCCCACGGCGGTACCAATCCAAATCTTGCGCAGGTCACGACCGCTCGTGCCTTGCTTCTCGCCTGCGTAGTTCAGCTTCATCGCAATGAGACGCACCCAGTTGTCCCAGAAGAATTCGGATTCGTTCGTAGTCCCACTGACGGCATCGAGGAAGTGATTGTAGTTCGCGAAGTACGCGCGACGATTCTTCTCAGTCTTCGGCGGGTCCTTCATCAGCGCAGACCACTTCTCCTTGTTGGCCTCCATCTCATCCTTGTAGATGGCGATGTTGTTGGAGTCCATGCAGGCAGAACGTCCGATGGTCAACTGTGTCATGAACCCAGCCTTGGCTGTGCCCAATCCACGAATGGTCTCGTAGAAGTTCTGGACGTTGCCGATAGCCATGGCCAGTTCCGGATGCATCATGCCGAGGGCTGTCACTCGCTGCACTTCGGGTTGCTTGGCGACAGCATCATGTGTCTGCTTATGCTTCAGCGCCTGTTCGAATAACTGGTCACGGTTGTTCCAGACAAGAGAAATCGCCATCCATCGATCTTTTCCATTGGCAAACAATCGTGCCCACGGCGCAACCATCGGGTCCTTCGACACATCCTCGTACGAGAACTCGTCAGTGTTCCATGCGAAGTTTGACCCACGGACCACCTTGGAGTAGGCTTCCTGAATGCTGGCGGGTAGCGGCTGGCGCGTGAAGTTGTTCAACACGAACATCACGAACGACGGATAGCCGACGATGAGTTCCGGCCACTTGGCTTTGATGGAGCAGATAACGAAAGCAAACGTCAGTGCCCAGTGGGTGGAGTTCACCCATGCCCAGTCGTTGATCTTTGTGTTGATGTTGCAGAACGGGCTACTCGATGGGGCCTCATCTGGACCACGTTGCGCGTATGGCATGCGCAAGTCACCGTCGCCCGGAGCCTCTTGCATACCAGTACGAACCGGCTTACCTTGGTCGTCAAGGACCAAGAAGTCAAAGTGGAGAGGGGCGTCTTCGGATAGATGAACAGACGAGCGCATGGAGGTATTTATGTTACTTGCACCTCCTGTGCAGTTAGTTGTAGTAAATGGACCCCGATGCAGTGTAGAGGATACCCGCCGCGTCGTACTCGGCCCGACTGACATCCTTGGCGTGCTTGAGGCGCGTCACCTTCAACACATCCAAGGACATCCCCAACACCATATGCCGGGCATGGTCGAACGCGAGGATTTTGTTGTCGGCATAGAACGTCATCGTGTGATTACCGGTGAAGGTCGCCATGAAGAACCACTGGGGGTCAAGCGCGGTCGTCATCATGAGATAAGAATACCACACGTACCATTACGCGTCAAGTACTGATTCATCCTGCTGCTCGGGGTTGGGGAGCGTCACGACCTTGACGAACACCGCATCCGACAGCCGGTGCTGTAGATCCTTGATGAACCGCCCCGACTGGAGGTAGTCGGGATTCATGGAGTTCTGTGGGTCGTCGATGATGATGAGGTAGCGCATTAGTATTTCCACGCCTTGGCGGCAAGCATCGTGTGCTCGGCCACCCACTCGTCGATGGTCAGTTCGTACACCCGGTAGACATAGACCGAGGTCGACGGCCACGCCGATGCATTCCCCTCACCGAAGTAGTAGTAGCCATGACCCCGGAACAACTTCTCCTGCACACCCAGCTTGCGAAGCGCAGCGTTCACCTTGGCGACGGTCACGGGGGCGGCGGCAGTGGCTCGGTTCGTCATGAGATAAGAATACCACTGGTGCCAGTAGTCTGTCAAGTGGTTCGAACTGCCCCGACTCGCTTGAACTCCGCGTGTACTAGTTCGTACAGGTCCTTGGCCTGATGCAACGCTAGACCGTACTTGCCTCGGAGAGTTGCGCACAATCTCCAGCTTGCTCGGTGACTGCATGTACCACACGAGGTCTGCCATGTGTGCCTCGTACTGAGCCATCCACGCATCATCGATGACGCGCGTCGCGTGGTATCTGACCACATCGGCCAGTATGGCCGCATCAATGGGTGACTGCTGAACTGCAACCGTGGGGGATTGAGTCTCAGGCGTGACGTCCGTCAGCTTGTAGTACGCGGCCCGATAGGCCCAGTACTGCTTGTATCCTTCGGCCGTCAGTGTGTTCGACTCAATCATCGTGTGGAACTCGGCGAGCTTGACAATGATCAGTCCGGAGAGCAGCGACGTTTCGTAGGGGGTCAGGGTGTTCACAGGGTCTCCTCGATGGTGGTAAGCACCACCGTGACTTGGGTGCGATACGTGGTGCCGCAGCACGAGCACCGCACGACGTCCGGCATGACTTCACCCTCGTCATCGTGGATGGTGTGCAGCGGCTGCCGCTCCTCACCCAGACGGTTGCAGTCCGGCATCGGACACATCAGGTTGGCATCGGTCACTTGGAACGTCATCATGTAATTATAATACCATGACACGTCATACCTGTCAACTGCCTTCTTCCCACATACTGAATTGCCATTCACCCGGTGTATAGTGCGCCTCGACTGTGGTCTTCAACTTACCCGCCAACTCGCGCATGGCTGCGGACAACGTCTCGTGCCAATCGCTGTCGACAATGACAAGCTGACCATACATCGATGGGCGTTGTAGATACCGCATCTTCGCCCGCACTTTGAACTGTGTGACTGTCGTACGGGAAGAGGCATCACCGATACGTTGGACGCGAGTTGAAATGGTCATACGTCAAATGCACTGACCGCCCAGTAGACACCACCAAAGAAGACCATAGCCGTCAATGGGAGTGCGAGGTCAGGGATGTAGCGAATGGTCAATTGTGCCGCCGACACCCATGCGACAAACGCGACAATGAAACGGAACACTACAACCATCAATCGATTCTTCATGTTGTTATCCAAAGATGGTGCCGCCGAACAGGGCGTACTGCACGATGAGGTCCGCGCCATCGGCGTCAATATCCCACTCACCCTTGCCCTGCGACACGATGCAGTGCAGGTCGCCGACCTCTTCGCGGACACGCGCCAACCCCAATAGGAACAACGAGTGCGTCAGCGTCCAGTACGGACGACCGTCCTCGTCCCAACCTTCCGGCATCGTGAACGGGAACGACGTCACCGGGCATACCGCAGCCGCCATCTTCTGTAGAATGCGGGCACGCATCTGCTCGGCCGGAGCCATGAACACATCGTCCTCGTCGAGTAACGTAACACGAGCCGACACATAGCCCAAGTGATCTGGCATCGACACCAGTTCACTGTAGTCGAACCATGAGTACGATGACTCAATGGCCGTCACCATGTGCGAAGCAATATCGTTTACGTTGGGCATCGAGATTGTCGTTGAGGTTGTCATATGATTAGAATACCATTACACCTAATGGATGTCTACCAAATTATTTGTGGAGAACAACATCCTCTGGCAATACACGCAAGATGCGCATGGCCTTGATGACCGTGTACCGTTCTTCAAGGGGTACGTCCGGATTGATCAGACGGACCCGCAAGACCGTATGCGACGCCGTATCACGGACCACACGAGCCCGCCAGTAGCCGCCACCGAGATACCACAGGCTGGCCTCGGTCTCCCCGAAGTCTACATCGGTCTCGATGGCAGTCCAGATGTCAGCGTCCCATTCATCGACCATGGTGGCCTGCGCCTGTCCCGTCAGACGCAGGGCCAACGTCTCCATGTTGCGTTGGAGTAGGTCAGCTTTGAACTGCTGGTCGGGTGTCATGATAGTTTCATCAGGATGAATAGCTGTACCACCAGCACGGTGACCAGCAGCCATTGACGCAGCAGCCACGAGACACCGTCATCTATTAGGCCGAACATGACAATTATGGCGGCTTTCATCACATCCCCCGTAAGGAAAACGTAACGGACATTTCCTGTGTGATGTCCTTTTGTAGAACGATGCCAGTCTGGCGCAACTGTAGCATAACATCATCCCTGTCCAGACGACCTACGAACACTCCGTCGCTCCATACGCGCCACCGCCATTCGCTCGGTCGGTCCTCCGAGATACGGGGAAAGTTACCCGAAGGAAGACGACGGGTGTCGTCATATAGGATGGGTTCAATTCGGAGATCCTCCACCACGGCTACTGACCCCCCTCTTCCACGATCAAGGTGGCGTCCTGCCCCCACTTGTCGCCGCTGCGGTAGACCGCAACCCATGCCGTACCGGAGAGACCGTGACCCTTGCCGTCGATCTTGGCCCACGCCGGAGCCATCTCACGCATCTCCACCAATCCCAACTTCTTCTGGATGCGGCTGACCTTGGGTTCCCACTGGTTGAACCCCTGTGCGTCGAGTTCGTCGAGGAGACGCACACCCGCGAACGGGATGAACCGGCGACCATACTTGGCAGCTTCGTCGTCGCGCAGGAGCCACGACTGACCGAACTGGCCGTCGATGAGCTTGGCGGCGACGCGGCGCGGGGTCTCGCCCGTCACGTCGTACAGGCCCGCGAAATCGGACTGCTTGTTGGCCTCGACCAGTTGCGCCTGCGTGGTGTAGAGACGCGCCGACAGATCACCCGCCCACTGCGACAGGAAGCCATCCGTGTCCGACCGCTCCCACGACTCCTGCACCCGACGACGGGACTCGCTGGCCTTCTCACGAAGTTCGTTCGCGGAGAGGTTCTGGTTGCTCGACATGTGGCTGGCTCCTGTTTCGGGGCGGGACCATTCCCGCTGACAAGAACAATGGTACCAGAATCTCACTGGAGTGTCAACCCTAATCGCTCGTGTCGTAGGAGTTCTCGTACCCGCACTTGGTGCAGCGGTCCGTGTGCAGACCCGACATGTGTCCTTCGGGGCGACTCACGTTCTTGTAGGTGTGCTTCTCACACAGGCCAAACATGAACCACCGGACACGCTTGCCCCAGTAGTCGTAGTGGATAGCCGACCCGGACCCGTCGTGGTAGAACGACAGGGTTGCATCCAGCAGTCGAGGGCCACCGGCTTCCAGCGTGCCCATCTGCCGGAACTGCACGAGCACCGGGGAGTACATGCGACCCAGCGACTCGGTGGCAATCTCGGCCTCGGTCACCTCGCGCCAGTTCGGCGGGAAGTCATTGAACGAACCGTAGGCAGCGGCATGCTCGGCTCGCTTCTCGGGCGACAGGTCAGACTCTTGGCGAATCAATGGAGGTCTCCTCGGGTTCGGGACAGGGTCATTCCCGCCACTTCAAGAATGGTACCACAATACCACGGACCGTGTCAATACTCGTCGTCCTCGTCTTCATCGTCGTCCGCGAAGTCAACCTCGTCGGTCTCCATGGGCACGAGCGCGATGCAGGAGGACTGCTTGCCGTCCCACTCCACGTTGATGCCCGTGTTGCTCAGGGCCGTGCGCAGAGCCTCGACAACCTCGGCCGGGTTGTTCAACTGGTGCTGCAAGTACAGGGTCTCGGTCAGGACGTCGTAACGGTCGAAGGACCGTTCGTCGGCCTGCTCGTGCCAGAAGATGTACTGATCGTGTCCCTCGTTGTTGGAGAGGAAGCTGTGTCCGCAGCTACCGCAACACATGAAGTTCGGGCGGGCCGCGATGTTCGACGGGAGCTTGGCGAAGGCGTATTCAATCGTGGCGCGAGTCATGGTCTAGAAGCCTCCCGTGAGGGTGATGGTCCACTGGTTGTCGGTGCCGGAGGGGAGCACATCGAAGGTCACACCCTCACGGACCAGACCGGCGACGATGGTAGCGAGAGATTCAGTGGACACAAATCGAATGGTCATCACAGCGGCTCCATGCTCTAGGCGGGACCATTCCCGCGACTGAACTAATGGTATCAGAATACCACGCACATGTCAAGCATCAAGTACTTGACCATCTTCGATACCGTTTCGCCGAGTGGTCAGCCATGCATCCACATCTTCAACGAGGATGCCACTGTCGAACACACGTTCCGACTTACAGAAGAACTCGACATCGGAAGGGTACAACTTCCACGACAGAGCGGGATTCTTATTCAACGCCGAGGCAATTCGCTTGGCCTGCTGCTTGGTTTGTGTTCGTACAATAGCATTGGTGTACGAAGACGGATTATTCCAATACTCACGATTCTGGTACTTCCATGTCGCAGTATCGATGGTCGTCCTAGCCTCAGACACTAGCGTATAAATGTCGTCGAGTTGTTTCGTTGGGGGCATGGTCTTCGCGAGTATCCGCGACACCTTCACCAGTACCTGCTGGCTCATAGTCTGGCGAATGTCGTCACCACGAGGTTGGCCAGCGTACACGCCCCATACATTCTTCCATGCCATTAGTGGACCTCACCCTCATACTCAGCAACACTGATGACCGGAACAACAGCAATCAGGTGATTGGGGACATAGTGATATGTCGTCATGCGCACGACGTGCGCTTCACGAGCAGTCGTGAATGGTCCGACGATGTCTGGAATTGCATCACCCACTACCATCACGAGGACATACATTATGATACCCCTCTCAGGGAATTAGAGACCGTTGTCTGCAAACGGGTTGCACTCGTCACAGTACTCGACCGGACGATTCCCCCACACCACCTCGACTGACGTCTTGCGACCACGCACGTTGCCTTGATCGATCTTGGTGCGGCCAGTCTGCGGCCACCCATTTCGTCGCGCGACATCAGGCGCACACTTCCCGCAGAAGCGATGGACATTGTACACTTCATTGCCTGTGCGATAGACCGCATGAAGAGTAGGTTCCGAGGATTCGATGTAGGTGTCGGTCTTCATACGATTATAATACCACCGTTACAACGCGAGTGTCAACCCTTCTGCGAGTCCCACATTCGGGCAGACATGGCTGCGACTTCTTCTGCCGTAGGGAACTGGCCAGTGGTCATGACCACGTGACGTTTCCATTGGCTCAGACTGACGGGGAGAGGAGTCGCACCACCCACCACCGCACGAAACTCTGGTGTCGTATTCGTTGCCATGTGATTAGAATACTCTATCGTACCAGAATTGTCAATGACTATTTATGGAACGATGGCATTGATGATCGCGACAATAACCTCAGCCTCATCCTCGATGAAACATTCCGCGACATGATGCCCGTTCGCATCATTGATGTAGATGACCGTCTGACAGGTATGCGGTCGTGTATCGACACTGACAGACCATGGGCGCGGGGCACGGTCTAGCTTGTACCCAATAAAGCAATCAATGATCTCACCCACGGATACCGTTGTCATACAACACCAATTGCCGCAAGCTTCGCATCGATAGCATCGCGCTCAGCGATGAGGGATTGTCGCACCTCATCGCTCATCTGTTCTAGTGTCTGTGTCAGGTATGCTCGCTCGCGAGTCAGTTCCTGCCACTCGTGTTGTCGCATCTTCCGGTCGTATGCGTCTTTGTATGCACGGGCCTTGGTCAATTCCTCGTCACTGGCCATGCGCCAGATGGGCGCACTGATCGTATATTCCGTGCCGACGTAATCCCCGCACCGGTCGGTTTCAGTCGAGACGTCAAACGTCATCATGTCGTACTCGACAGTTATGCCGACGTCAGTGGCGCGAGTCGTGATGAGCGAGGTAGCGGTGGCGATCAACGTCTGTAGGTCGTCCAGATACAAGTCACTACTGGCACAGACGATGCGTGCCGCAATCTGTCCAGACAGTTTTCCCGTCTCCGGGTTGGCATGTGTGCCGTAAGAGATACTCAATGTCATATCATCGAGTGTCATTTGAAGTCTCCCATTCTTTGAAATACTCGACGCGCGTGAAGGGTTACCCGACCACCACGGGGGTGGCGTCGGGCTGACCGTACGGGTACAGGAAGTACTGCCCGCCCTTGGCCTCCAACCGATACGCATACCCGTAGGCGTCGTCCGGGTCATTCGCCTCGGCGATCTTGAGCAGGGCGTCCGACACCTGACGCGTCGTGTTGATGAAGCACGACGTGCTCACCTCGACACCGTTGACCGTGCACGGAGCGACGTAGTACGTCGAGTCCGTCATGCCATCGAACCGACGCTGGTACAGCGGCGAGACCGCACGGTTGACCTGACGCTCGGTCGGCCCATCCGTCCACCGGACACGGACCGACGAACCCATCGAGTAGTAGTCCGACGTGACCGAGAACTTGACGCCGGGGAAGGTGACGGCCAACAGCTTGCGTGCAATCTTGGCGACGTCCGTGGCGCGGAAGAACTTGCCAGCGGGGAGCGACAGGCCGGGAATCGTGAGGGCGACAGGGGCGGTGGCGTTCGTCATCATGAGATAAGAATACCACCATTCCCCTGCCTTTGTCAACCCTCAATTTTGTCAGAGCGACTTGTAGGCTGTGGTCAGTACACCACGCAGGCGTGTGTTCTCCGCAGACAGACGCTGAAGCTGTTCACGAAGGATAGCGACCTGTGCTCGCAGGGCCGTGACTTCCGCCCCTTCCTGTACTACCACACTGCGCGGAGCATCGAAGTGACGTTGGCAGAACTCCTTGAACTCCTGCACCCCATCAAACGTGATTTCAGTTTCCATGCCGGTCACGCGCAGGGTCAGACGATCTACGGACCAGATGATCAACGTAGCCGTAAATGCAAACGGCGACGTGAAGGTGACGGGACGGACGAACCCACCTCGCGGCACCGGCTGAAGCAGCGGCGTCGGCAGTACATCACACCACGTCTTCAGCCAGCCAATGACCGCATCCTGCACCTTGCCACGTTCCGAACGCTCCTGCAGTTCCCACTCTCTCATCGCGACACTCCCGTCTCACATTGAATTTGACCGAACCCATGCAACAGTCGGCCATCATTGGTCCACACCGACCACCCCTGATCACTGATGGTGGCAGCCCCACGAACGGTCTCACCTGTCGGCAAGGTACACACGTCCACGATGTATCCAGTACCACGCAGCACCACGCTGACGATAATCACCATGAAGATGATTGCGATGAACGTGATGATCACTCCACGCATTACTCGAAACCCCAGCGGAGGATGACCCCATGTATGATTGTACGGGTTCACTTCGCCCACCCATAGATCAGCGGATGTCGCTTTGCATCAGTCGTCTTGACTGACAGGCTCTTGATACCACCACGAGGACCCACGCGAAAGTGACCACGTGACCGACCGAAGACGGACAGCATGCTCCCCTCGTCACCAACGTAACCTACCTCGACGGCCACCGCCACAGACTTGTACAGCTTATGAATTTCCAACAGCTTGATCTCGACGCCGTCGCGCGTGGTGTGTCGGTCGAAGGCAGCCGTGATGATGTCGAGCACAGCCGACCGCAGCTTCATTGGCTGCTCGTTGACCATGTTCTGCATACCCTCCGGCAACTGCGACAGAATGGATTCGGCAATCACGCGGGCATTACCTCGGAAGTACATCATCGCCTCGGTTCGTTCTCGGGGGTGACATCATTACCACCAAGAGAATGGTATCACAATACGACGACCCTGTCAAATGCTTTGTGTTGGGTATGGTGCCCAACACTCATGGCTCTTCTTACCAAGGTACGCTCCATGTGATGGCCAATACGCTTCACGACCATCAAGGCTCGCGACCCGCGCATACGTAGTGTACGACTGATGCCGGGCAAACACAGGTTCTCCCTCGACAAACATATCCGGGTCTGGTGTGTAAGTGTACGGATAGTCCTTGCGAAGGTGCCGTCTTAGTGCCTTGCCGGTCTCTGGGTCGCGTTGCAATGGTTCCCATGACATCGGCTGGAAGACCGTTTCAAAATACTTGGTGACCACAGGCCGATACACACACCCACCCGTCCGCACATACAACCCGTACACGTCGCGTTTGATGGTCGTGTTAGTTTTCATTTGGTCATACCTCCCATGTGCCCTTACGGATAGCCTCGTTGGCCCGGACCAACGGCACGCGAAGAATGCGTTCGTCCTCATTGGCCAGAGACAGGATGTACTCGTTGGCAGAGTTGTACTCCCCACTCACAACCATGTACTCCTTGCCTGTACTAGTACGCACCACACGACCCAGCCACCAGTCGATTTTCCACTCAGCCATCTTGTAGGGTGTGTGAGTCAACGGGGACTGTGCCTGTCGATGATTGGTAGTGTACAGAACGTCGTCGGAGATGAACAGCGCCATGACTTAACGACCTCCCCATGCCCACGTGTTGACACCATAGGTCGTGCAGCGACGACGGACATTGACGTTCTCGACGCCTTCCCACAGGTCCGTGAACAGGTCGAGCGGAAGGTTCACCTCTTCGTAGTCGTCGCCGCAATCACCCTGATACGCCATGTAGCTGGCGTCATCCCACCACTGCATCGGGACCGGACGGGCTGCCGTGTAGTCAGCGTTCCATACGAAGTCATAACGACTAACATGAAAGAACTGCTCGACGATTGCTGCCGGAAAGAATCCCTCCGCATCGGGTACGATACCGTTGAACGCGAGCCTGTCAAGCTGTGCGTTGAAGAGTGCGTTGGGATTCGACATGGTGTGTGACTCCGAGGGTTCAAGGCGAGACCCATTCCCGCTGACAAGAACAATGGTATCAGAATCTCACCATCTCTGTCAACGGGAAAGTTTACCACCTTCTTGCCGCTCCTCTGGGGCCAACAGCAACAGTCCGCGAATGATCATGACAACGAGGACCGCACCCACCCCGCGCCATGGATGGTGAACAACGGCATCATATACTATGAACAGTAATGTCGAAGCCCCAACGAGCGCACCGACAGCGCCCACTAGTCGCACCACGAACACACACGCCATATCAAAATATTTCATTCACTCCCTCACTCGTCGTCGACAGGACCTTCCTTGCTCACCACATGGTCATAGGCACAGATGGCATCGCAATACCACAACTCCGTCTCCGTGTCCATGTACTGTGCTTCAGGACGATGGCACCCATTACATGTCCCATCCCGGTCAATCGGTGGGAGAGGCTTTAGCCTGTGTTGGTATTCGTCATACAACTGACGTTCGCGCTCGGTGCACAGTGCCGTGTAGTCGCGAAACGATAGTCGATCTTTTGCAGTAGTAGGCGTCATATCAGAACCTTGAAGTGATCCGTCGACGTGCCTCGGCCCACATGGTGATTCCCATTGATACGATAGTACCAACGAACGCACCACCACCAACGAAGACAAGTGTGAGGATGAAGTAATGTGTAGTCATAGAGTAAGTACTTAGGCGTCGTCGTCGACCGGGTCTAGCAGACGCACGACCCACCCGGTCTTGGTGATGCCAAGACGACGGCTCTTACTCTGAAACTCGCAAGCGTACCATTCGACGGTCGCGCCGCGCGTTACTTCATACTCTTCGTAATTGATATCGGAGACCGTGCGATATGCCTGACCACGGTCCATGAGAGTCGTGAGATCCTTGCGTGTCATGGGTGAGATATTAGAACCAAGTGGAATCGACTGAATGATCCCATTCCTCGGGCGTCGCAGTTGTCACTTCAACGACATGGTAGCCCAAGTAATCTTCGTACAGACAGAAGTCGCTACCCGTCTCGGACGCATTGCGGCGATCTCGGAACAGACCGTACTCCGTCACCACGGGCGGCGCATCATCATCCGTGCGCGAAAAATGCTCAATCATCAACCGGTACATCGTCGAGGTCGAAGTCATCGTGGCGTCCATAAGAAGATGGTATCAGAATCCCAAGTGTTTGTCAAGCGTTGGCCAGTCGTCGCTGACGACGCTCGTCGGCCACCTTGTCCTTGAGTGCCACCTTGACCGACCGCAGCACATCGAATAGGTGCAGGCGCGTTGCGGTGGAAACCGTCTTTAGGTTCAGTAGGTCTTCCACGGCGACCTTCAATCCACGAAGTGACTGTAGGCTGAAGGAATAGAAACTCGTGTGCTTGATGTAGCGGCTCATGGTCACACCCCCCTGTGACTGGAAAGGTTCTTCGTTACGCGGCCATCTGAGCGCACTCCGGGCCGAGGCCAGCATCGATGCTCGACGGCACCGTGAGCGTTCGGCCACAGCGACCGCAGCGACCCGCATGCTTGAGGTCATAGCCAACCGGCAGAGCCTTGACGCCAGCCACTACCTTGAACAGGTAGTTGAGGATGGCGCGAGCCTTGTCGGTGGCCGGGGCCTGCTTGCGGTTGACCACCGTCATGACGTCGCCGGGCACCACAACGCCGAGGTACGTGTAGCTGGATTCATTGTCCGGACCCGTGAGCAGGTACGCGAAGTAGATGTCGTTCTTGAACTGTCCGTTGGGGTCGCCCTTCTTCATCGCAATCTTGAAGGTGAAGTGCTCACCCTTGTCGTTCTGCGCGGTGAAGATGGCCTTGCCAGCGAGGAGGAAGTTGCGCGACACCATGGCGTTTGCTCCGGGTTCGTGGTCGGCAGTAGCGCCGACAAGAACAATGGTATCAGAATACCATCACGCTGTCAACAGGAGAATCCATTGTTGTCGCGCGACTCCCGCATGATGCGGCGTACGAACTCATCGTCGGCTGCACGACGCAAGGCCGCGTCGAAGGTTTCGTAGATGTAGTCTTTGATACCGTTGCGGTTACGCCCACTGACCCGCAACATCAACCCGGAGAAGGTGGGCTGGGCCGTGACGGTGTGGTCTGTCCACCCATCGGACACACCATACGCCATGTGGTGGAAGCTGGTATTGAAGACCAGTTTGGTCGGATGACTCTTCGGGATATCCAGCGTCGTCCCGCTATCGAAGCCGCTTCCACTGGGTAGATACTCTACAACCAGTGCCGTCAGTACATCCAGATGTGACTGACGGAGAGCCTCGGAACGACTATCGGCACGCTCTCCCCCCACATACGAGAGTGCGCTGAGTGCTTGAGAGATACGAGCAGCAACGGTTGTCGTCGTCATACGATAAGAATACCACGGCAGCTATTCGTTTGTCAAACGGTTTGTCGTGGCGTCGCCGTCGAAGAAGCGTCGCCGTCGAATCTCACGAGCCAATACCCCTACGTCGAAGGCACACACGTAATCCCCATGGCCGTCGAGGATGACGCCATCATCATCACTATACGATTCACAGAGGACTTCAACCATGGCATCCGGTAATTCGGTAGCCCACTTGGGATTGTAGTGGGGGGAGTGTGGGATGGCACAATTCCCACGACACTGCTCCCATGCGTCCCCTGAGTCATAGGAACATTTCGGACACGCATACCCGAACGGTTCACGTCCCTTCAGGTGGCGAACCTGCAACGCCATCTTCTTCGCGGTCGTGAGAATTTGTTCCTCGGTGATATCGTTTCCCGAACCATAGGCCCGCATCAATTCAACTTGAGTGCGAACATAGGCAATGGCGGTTTCCTCGATGTGATCCACTTAATGTGCCCCTTTGCTGAGCGCAGTCAGGATAAGTATGGCAGCAACGACAACCGGAAGAATCCTAAAGAACATCAACAAGAACAATCCGACCGCTGCCACATGCGCTGTGCGACGCCGACTCACTACCAGTAGCAACAGCACACCCAACACCAGACCACCTAGAACAGTTGGCCCCGCGCCCGGTGTCGTCTGGATGTAGACGTGCGCCGCCTCCAGCCCCTGTATCACCATGACCAATAGGAGCAGGAACGGACGCATCTGCTGGGCGAGGGTCAGTCCAGTGAAATACCACACCACCATTGCCATACCGGCCATGGTCATCAACCCGAACTGAAACAGCCCTCGGATGAGATCCAGATTGAACTCGTACAACGACCGGCGTTCATAGCGACTCACAATGTACCTCCTGAATTATAATACCACAGACATATACAGAATGCAAGCGGTACATTTACCAGAGTCAGTTTGCTGGCCGGGCACGGACCACAGGGCGTGGCAGTTTGGTCACAGCCTGTGGAATGACAGAGACTTCATTACTCGGCCCGCTGTAGAGTCCAGCCACGTTGAAGGCTTTGACCACAAAGAACCATCGGGCGGTACACTCGGTACCCGTCAATGTGACGGTGGTGTTTCGTGACGGGGGAGTGGTGGGGAGTGGATCCTTGACCACCACCTGTGTCCGACCGTATACCCCTGTCACTGTACCGTATAGAAGTTGATACCCCGACAGGTCCGATTCCGTGTTGGCATCCCATGCCAACGTCACAGTACATGTCGTCTGTGCCATAGCAGAGTGTGATAGGAGAACAAGCAGTACCAACGCCCATGTGAGTCGCAGCAACATTGTACTCACTCTCTCCGGTCGTCATTCTTCTTCAACACAAACGAGTCCCCGTACTGCTTACCCCGCGTCATCTCCACCGTCCAACCGGGCAGAAGGCTTCCCAAGAATCGTTGTACCATGCGCAGATACAACTTGGTACGCGACGGTTCTAGTGACTGGAAGAAGTATTGTTGAATGGTGTCATGTGTCTGAGTGAAGTCTTTCAACACATCGAGCACGGTGGCTAGTATACGACTGGCCATAGTCTGGTTGCCGAAGTTGAACACCCCGTACTTGGCATCACCGTCATCTTGATTCGCCGGGCCAAAGGTGATGGCCCATGTACTCTCCCCGAACTCACTCACGAAAATCTTGATATCGTACATCCCAGCGGGCGTTGAGAACATAGCCTTCCATTCTTCAGCGCCACGCGTGACCCACCGCCACGTGAACGGATTGTCAAAGGACTCGTGAAGTTCGACCGTGTGCTGCATGTCTACCTACCATGCTCTGGTACGAAGAGGACATTACCCGGAACATACGTCATCAACGGCGCGACGAACATCTTATCCACGATACCGGGGATGTACGACAACAGTGGTTCGACGGCTCGCACCCCATCCATGTGGTAGCTGAGGTAGACCGCAGCAGCGTTGTCCAGTTCTGATGTCTGGTCAAACCCGACGCGACGCATGTAGATGAGACTGGCCAACTGAGCCACGACCTCGCGCACCTCTGCGTCTTCGACTATCGCATGACTCAGCATATGAGCAAGCTCATGGGACAACGTATCCAGTCGTGCACAGGATAGGAGTTCTTCGTTGATGAGGATGGTCGACGTGTCGAAGAACGCAATACCGAACACCACTGGCCGATTCAACAATGTACGCAGGTCTCGGTGTGAGCGATACTCCAACGTAATCTTGTGACGAAGCACGGCCTGTTCCAATCGGTCTAATTGGTCATCACACGTATCAAGATGAAGAGGCGTATAGAACGGACGATTGTTTGGGTCGATGAGGGAAGTGGTGTGTGCCATCAACAACACATCACGCATCCGTTGAATCTCTTCCGCCTTAGTGTCGACCTTGCGAATAGCGGTGACCACTGGCGGTTTCTTCCCACATCCATACAGGAAGAATGCCATGAACAATGCGAACCAAACAATCAGTCTGGGGTAGATGGGAATGTGCCCAAGTCGGTCAATCATGTAACAGCCCTCAGACCTATTTAGTTTCATCGCAACATGAATGACAGGTCACTATCAAGAGAGACCGGGGACCGGGGAAACATTCGGTCAATCCCCACCCACGCTTCGAACTGGTATGGGCGCTGGTCGAATCGGTTCGTGGGATCGATCACTCCAAAGAAGATGCGTAAGTCTTTGACCGGGAACTGCATCGTACCCAGTTGCGCGACGTCGGACCGGAGATGATAAAACCCATAGCCCTTCACCTGTACATACTCCTCGACTTTGAAGTGTCGTACGAATGCAGCCGGGTCTGGGATGGGGCGAGTCTGAACCTTGAATCGTTCGATGTCCGTAGCCTGCTGCATCGGTGTCATCTTCTGATAGGGGATACGTGACTGTTCAAACAGATGAATCACCGGGGGTCCATGACGACTCCAGTCACGCGAGGCGACATCCCCGACACGCAGGGCCGTCAATGGTCCATACGACTCGGCCACGGTCCACCGACCATTACGATACTGCAGAGCAGACTTCACCATCACATGGGCATCATCAAACGCCATGTAGCGAAACGTTCGTCTGTTCGGTGGTTGCCCATGCTGGAAGAATCCCGGCCGCACTGACAGTGGGGTCGGGCGCATAGCAGACAACCGACGATACAAATCTAGTTCATATGACATCGACTACCCCGGTGAATTGATCCAGTCCTCGCGCATGCGTGCAGCTATCTTGCTTTCCTCATCGTATTGCTTAGCCCATGCACGATACTCGGCCCGCGTCTTCTCACGCTTCTCCTGCTCCTTCTCACGATAGTGCTTCAACATATTGCGCAGACGTATCGCGAAGCCGCCTTCGTGCTTGTACTCTTTCATCAACTGATCGATGGCATCGACCATCAACTCAATCTCAGTCGGTTCGTCGAGGGGATTATACACACCGAACTTGCTCATGATGCCACCTTGATGGTCGAGAAGCCCTTGACCTTGTTCACCGTCAACACTCGCTTGAATTTATCCAACATCTGATCTGTCCGGTGAGAGATAACGAACACGTTCGTGTCTGGGTCCATCTCATGTAGGATGCGCAGGAAGTCTTCGGCCCCCGCATTATCTAGGGACGAGTCAAAGATTTCGTCAAAGATGAGAAGGTTCGTATAGACGCTGTTCTTCAACCGGGCCACGGCTCGCCACGTCAACAGCAACGCCAAGTCGATGCGACGCTTCTCACCCTCGCTGAAGTTCTCATAGGAGAACTGGTCACGGTGTCGAGACTTGATGGTCTCGTTGAACTGGTCGTCAAGGGTGAACTGAATCGAAAAGTTCAACGATGCCAAGTACTCGTTGACGAAGTGATTGATGACCGGGAGGTACTGCTGAATCACGCGAGTACGAATCCCCTTGTCCTTCAACAGAATGGCTGCCTGATCCATCACATACTTTTCATAGTTCTGTCGGTCAACCTCTTGGAGCAAGTGATCGAGATCCGGGAGTTCGGTCGGTGGTACGGGTGCAGGCTGCTGGGTTTCCACGATGGCGTCAGAGACCCGTTGCTTATCAGCATCCAGTCTGGCACGAGTCCCATTCAACTGACTGATACGATCTTGCACCATGGGTATGCGTTGCTTGGCTTCCCATGCCAATTCATACTTGGCTCTCACCTTGGTGCGCATATCAAGAGCATCGGTGATGTCCTTGGCATTCTTGTCTAACGATGCCTGCAACGCTGCGAGCTTGGTCGACTTGACCTCGGGGGCAATCGGCTGACTACACGTTGAACACACGTCGGCAGTGAGTGCCGCAAGGGCATCTGTCAATCGTCCCTTCTCTCCAGCCAATCGCTGAACGATCTCTTCTAGCTTGGTTACCTTCTCCTGTACCTTGGAGAGCGTCTTCGCCACACCAATGGCCTGCTGCAATAGATGGTGTTCATCCTGCAACTTGGCGCGAAGTTCCTCGGTGGCGGTCTCCAATGTGCCGTACTCGGCATACAACTGTTCGCGACGCTCGGTTTGTTGTGCTTCCCACTGGGCTGTGTACTTGGCCACGAGTTCATGCTGAGACTCGGCAACCGTCACCTGTGCATTCAAGTCCAGCAACTTCTCCTTGTGTGCCATGGCTTGGTCCTTGAGCAGGGACTGCATGATGGCGAACACTTCAATGTCGAGTAGGTCTTCCAGAATCTTACGGCGGTCGGCTGGGGTCAGTCGCATGAACGGAACGTACGAGGCAGCCCCAAGGATGACGACCTGCGTGAATGCCTTGTAGTTGCACTTGAGGACGTAGTTCTCCAACCACTCCTGCTGCTCGGCAGCAGAGGGGAGTTCGGGAATCAGACTGCCGTCCATCTCGATATCGAACACGGTCGGCTTCATTCCGCGACGCACACGGTACGTGTGCTCGGGTGTCGAGAAGGTCACCTCTACGAGGCAGTCCTTATTATTCACACTGTTTAACAAGAGAGGCTTGTTGATGTTGCGCAGTGCCTTGCCATAGAGGACGAAGCACAGCGCATCCAGTAAGGTACTCTTCCCTGCTCCATTATTACCCACGATGAGGGTATTAGGATGACTAGCAAGGGATACCTTATTCCAAGCGTTGCCCGTCCCCAGTAGGTTCCTCCATTGAATGTTGTGAAACTTGATCATTTACTTTACTACCCTTTCGGACGTTGTCACGCCACGGCAACATCTGAAGATTGTCAACGGTTGCAAGTTGTTCCGGTGGCCAACCATTGTCAAAACCATAACGAACGGAAACCTTGTGGTCTAGATGATACCCACCCGGAACCCCCGCCAACGTGCGGGGATGGTTGTGTGGGTTGATGATGTGAGCATTGGCCTCATACACATGTCGGGTCAGGCGATGAACCTTATTGGCATACCGACGATACTCTGGAGTGTCTGGATTGATCCGCCACGAACTCCATCCCAACTCTGCTCGTTGGTGATCCTTGGGATTTTCAGCAGCAAGCATCTTTGGCACTGCAACTGCTGCGTGGTATTTACCACGACACTTCATCGAGCAGAACCGACTCTTCGAATTCACCGGATCGTACCACTTCTCACATTCATCACACTGCCTTGGTTGAAGAACCTTGGGAGACCCCTTCTTAGCCGGGATACCCAGTCTGGTACGGAGTCGGCTCACAGTGACGTGATGCTTCCCTAATCGCTGTCCGATCTCTGTGTTCGTTAGGTTAGACTTTAGAAGGGCAACGATATCATCCATGAAGAGTATATAGAGAATTCCGTTTCTCCATCGTACTCTTCAGAATGCAATCACTCCCCCACACGGCTCAATGTCTAGGCGTAGTGAGTGGGTTGCCTGCTGGTACATGTCGGTCATCGAATGGTTTGGAATTTCAACATTACTCAATCACTCGTTCAACACGCACCGTATTCACCTGATAGTCGCGCCAGTATTGAGCTATTTCAAGAGTGGCATATTGTTCACCCACCATCTCCCATTCGTGCCGCCAGTCAGGTTGCGGACCCCGTATGTACTTCGACACCAACCGTTGAACTTCATACCATGTACGCCCGTGTTGTTTCACTTCAACAATTCTACATTTCGGAGCATCGTTTACATTTGAGATACCGTTCATCATATTATCCTCGGCTCAAGGTCTTGGCATAGTCGGTCGCCTGTTGGTACAGGTCTGTCATCAATCCTGTGACGCGCGACTGTACTTCGGTGTTCGACCAGATACTTGATTGGACATGATGATGGATGACCTTGAGGGTGTCAAGTCGTTCGGTGTCTGCCAACTGATCGTGAACCGACGAGTCATCCAACGTGGCATTTGGGTCATCGAGGAATTGAATATCGTGTGGAGCCATGCGCAGTACTGCATCTGCAAACGTCTCATACCACATCGGCTGCGTCTTCTGACGCACCACGATCTTCACCACACGACCGGGTACATGGGGCTGCATCTGTGTCAGGAGATCGCGGACATACGTCTGTGGCTGGTTGTAGTCATCGTACGTCCAGCGATAGAACAACCGATGTGGTGACTCTACGAACTCGACCTGCCCAGTTGTCGGCGTCCACCAATGGAATCCTCGTGGGTCATCGGCATCACTCCACACCATGTCATAGGGGGAACCAAGGTAATGAATCGCATCCTTGTTCGACCGGTGGTGGTAGTGCCCGCTCATCACCAGCAGCATGTCCTTGAACAGTTCTGGCGTCAGACCATCATGGGTGTTGGGCATCCCCTTGTACATTTCAAACCCCAACATTTCAAAGTGTCCAGCAACTGTACGTCCAGCAAACGTGTTCAACGCCTCCATACTGTTGGCCATGGTCGCATCACATAGCCATGGCATCAACAACACTTGAGTCTCGTGAAACTCCTTGACAACAGGCTGCTCGATGATCGACACGTTCTCGTATTCACGAAACGCCACTGCACTCGACAGCGACGTCGTCTGCTTGAATGGCAAGTCATGGTTACCGAGAATCCATGTGATGTGAATTCCCCGCTCTTGCGCAGGGTCAAAGAAGACCCGCTTGGCAAATGATAACGTCTCGTATTGAATGTATCGACGACGGTCGGTGACATCGCCCAGATGCAACATCTCAGTCACGCCACCTTCGGCATCGATGGCGGGCCAGAAGACGTCAGTGAAGAACTTCTCTTGGAGTTCGTATAGGATGGCCGAGTCGCCACGTGCCCCAAAATGTGTATCAGTGATAACAGGGATACGGCTCATAGATGTTCGGGGAACTCCGGAATGCCCGGAGTAGTGATATCGTAGGCGACCAACTCACAATCAATCTGTTCAACATCCCGGCGTAGTAGCATGTACAAGTCGCGGTTGTCGATACGAATATTGACTCCAGCGTATGTGATATACGAGGTATCCGTCGTTGCCGAATAGGTGGACGCCGGATCAGAAAGATGGTCGGTACGATGACCAATCACTGAGTGCATCGCTGCAATCAAATCACTGCGATGCTGAATTAGAATGTGTACGGTTTGAAAATCACTGACGTTCATTGTGTATACTGGTCTCCGGTTTTAATTACAGTTCGTCGGGGTCGTCTGGGTCTTTGTCGGGCGAGGTTTCCATGCCGTCGTCATGGGTCGTTGCACCTTCGTCTTGAGCATCAAGCAGGTCGAACGAAACGACATCTTCTGATAGCGCATCTTCTTTGTCGTCTGTCTGGCGGGAACGGGATACCTTGGCTTCATAGTCGCGAATGAACTCGTGAATATTTTCGTAGGACAGCCATGAAGGATCGCTTAAGTTAACACTCTCACCATCTTGTGTTACATAGTCCAAGTGTTGTTGTGACTGATGCTGTGCCACTTTCAACTTGGTGTACGTGTGTTTCTTTTCTTTCTCAATGCGACGCAAGAACGCATAGTGACAGATTTGTGTGAAGTATGCAAAGGGATTCTGACTCTTGGCCGGGTCAAAGTTGTAGAGGTACTGGAAGCTGTTTTCAATCGCATCCCCAATCATATCGTCTCTAAACGTATACCGGCTGAAGTTCAGCTTGGACGATAGACGACTGGCGATACGATAGATACACTCCCCCACGTACTCAGGGACGGGTGGAGCCTCGCGCCCTTCGGCACGACATTGCATAACTTCTTCGCGGTGGGCCACCAAACATTCAAACAATGCTTTGTTGTCCACATAATAATGTGAGGTAGTACTACGTCGTGACGCCATAGAATTTCAATTAGGACTGGTCTTGGGAACATGCGTCATCATCAGATGCATGTAGTGTAGCTCTCGCTGGGCTTCCGTGAGCGAGGTATCAGGTTTCACAAACACGGGAGAGGGCTCGGCGTCGTCAGTGTGCAGGGGCGCACTGGTATCCTCCTCGACCATCGGATACAACGTATCTGCCCACTTGAAGTATTTGGAGATCAGTGGCTGTGCCACCACGGTCATATTCAAAATTAAATCCGTATAGACCGCATAGTATAGACTGGCTGACAACGGAACCCATCGTTCGAATCGCATGATCGCCAGTGTCTCATCGTCGGGATCATGTCTGACGTTCACAATCAAGGGACGGTCAAAGATGTAGACATCTTGCTCTTCATCATATAACACCACAGCAACTACCATCTCTCCAGAGATAAACTTGATGACTGCAGGGACGCCACCGAACAATGCAGGAAGTTCCACATCAAGTTCTTCATCGGGCGGATAGGACATTAGACGGCACCTTTCGAAGCAGGGACGACATGGGTATATAGCTCCACGGGAAACGATTCGTCTTGATAGAAAGACGCTCGGACAAACCAATGCTTGTAGACATAGTTATGATGCTGGGTCGTATGCAGGTCATCAATCATGTCCATGACATAGACAACCCGCTTACTACTGTGAAGTCGAAGCCCGCGCCCAATAGATTGCAAGACACGATAGCGACTCTTACTCGGACTGGCAAACACCACACAATGTAATCGCTTGATGTTGACGCCGGTACTAAACACCCCATAGGATGCCACCAGAATTGAAGACTTCTGTTCTTCGGTAAACTGACGGAGATATTCTCGGTCTTCGGCTGGAGTCTGGCCGTGGATGAAATGTACCGGGCGGCTATCCGAGTATCGCTGACTCAAGGCGTCGAACAATGGCTGTCCATGCTTCTCAACATATTGAAAGAGGACAAGCACATTACCGGGAAGTCGGCCGATAAACTCTACCAGCCACTCCATGCGTCCCGGATGCTCTATGATGAAATCGATCTCGTCTTTATACATTCGCTTCTGAGAAGCCACGAGATATCGATCTGATTCAGAATATTCAAGGACGTGCCCCTGCACACTGATGGGAGTCAGGTGCCCTTGCTGTTGTAGGTCGGCCGTACGCGCTACCCGGTGGGCCGGTCCGAACAGTCCTTCGACCACCAACTTGTTACACTTCGCCCCATCGAGCGTCCCCGTGACACCCACACGGCAGGGTATCTCCACGCAGTGTTCCATCAGGAGTTTCAGGGAGTCTGCACGGAAGGTGTGTACCTCATCGCCAAGGACTGCACCGAACCGTTGGAACCACTCATGGTCCAGTCTGTACACTGACTGCCATGTCGAGACGACGACTGGCCGTGACGTCTCCTTTGACTTCCCGCCCACGATGCGGTGTACCACGTCATCGACATCCGTCCAACCGTAGCTGCGCCAGTCCTCGACCATCTGATCGACGAGGGTGATAGTGGGGACAATCAACAGGACACGACGGTTCTGTTCAAGGTATGCACGGACGAGATAATAAAGCACTAGCGATTTTCCCGACCCCGTAGCACTGATGAGCACACACCGTCGTTCACGAAGTCCCACAGTGATAGCGGTATGTTGATAGTCTCGAAGAGTCATCCCCTCTGGCAGAGGATACCGGGACACCAGTGCATCTGTCTCGGCGGGCGTCCAGTCGCGGTTCTTATAGTCGACCTTACATGAGACGGAATACCCGCGTCTCTTGGCAAACCGCTTGACCCGTGGGATGAGTCCAACGTAGACCTGCTGAGTCGACCGGTTGAACAGACGAATACGCCCATCCCAGTTGCGGTACCGCTTCATGCGCTTGCGTTGAAACTCAGCACCGGGAGCTTCAAACGACAAGTAGTCGCTGAGTTCGTGTTGAATCGCGTCGTTGCAGAAGACGTAACAATGGACGTCGTTGCACGGCTGGATAAGAATGTCGGCCACGTGCTCGCCTACTCGAATTTCTTACATCGCACCTTGCGAGAACTTCAGCCAGTCCACATAGGTGTGAACGGAATAGCCACGCTGGTTGATGTGCTTGATGACGTCCTCGATGAACTTCATCTTGACTTCTTGTGTCTGGAGTCGTGCGGCGCGAGGAGACAGGTCCCCATCGGCACCTAAGTAAATCTCCACGTCGGCCTTGACCAGACGTAAGGGTTGTGGTGGCCAGCCGCGACGCTGGCGTTCATCGTCATCCATGCGACCGATGTACCATTCCATCTTGGCCAAGCGTAGCTCATCATACTCAGCCTTCAAGGCAATGTACCGCTCACGCTCGTCAGTGTAGATACGCCACCACTTCTGGTGGAGCTTCGGGATATCGCGAAGGATACGGTCAGGCTGACTCAGATCAAAATCTTGGTCGATGGCCCATTGGGAATGGAGTTCAGTCAACTTCATAGTCAAAGAGAATACACAATTGTCTCGATAATGCCAAGACAAATTTATAAGTTACATTGATGTTCTATTATTCCACTTCAATGATGGTATAGTAATCATAGTTAAACGACGCGGTACCAGTCATTGCTGGTAGGGTATCTGCACTGGTCGACCATGATATCGGTCCCAATGAAATAGGAATCATGTTATGAAATAACACTCTGAGCTTCGGGAGCTTCGCCCCGTTCAGAAGTGTCAGGCACCCATACGTCGTAGTTAGACGCCCTAGACGGTGTTCTAGTTTATCTTCAATCCACACCACATCCATCTGGTCGCGAACAAACTTTGCGGTGTGGTACGTACGGTCCGGACCACCAGAGATACCCACTAGCCATGACTTGAGTTCTCGAAAGGCCAGTAGGCTGTCGTCGACCAAGAACGTGATGTTGAGTGGGTCGTACGTCAGCCGGTCAGGGGCGTGATGAATCGTCAGGCCGGGGGCCATCATGCGGCCGGGGGTGGCCTGCACACCGGGGAGGTCCACGGTCTGTACCGTGAACGAGACATGCGGCATCCGACTGAACACCATTACGTGATCAGTGGGTGCCGCAGGAAACAAGTTGAACGTGTCGAGAGGAACGGTCAGGCTGCTCATGCAGCCGTATTTAGGCTAGAAGAATATGAGGACCACGCACACGCCCAGTACCACCATATACGACATATACATCCACGCGGCACCGATCTTCGTGGAAACAGACAGGACAGGGTTCTCCCGCATCATCTGTGCGTGGCTCTGCATCTTGGCACATAACACATCAAAATCGTCGGGGGTCACGAACATGTACATGAATGACTTGTACGTGCGAAACAAAATGAAGACGACAGCGTATAGCTTCAGGGCATCGAGGATCAACCCATCACCTCCCGTAACGTCACCATGCGAGTCAGTACGTCGTCATCGATAATTTGGGCTGCAGCCATCAACAACAGGGCACATCGGATATCGTATGGGGTGAAAGACGGGTGTTGCTCGGCGACGTGTCGCACCAAGTCCTTGCGCGTGGTCGGTCCCTGCTGTAGCCGTTCGCGAATACACTGCTGGACCACTCGCTGTGTGTCCTCTGACGAGATGATGGGAACGGTGAACTCAGTCAAGAGGATGACCCTCCCACGGGTCTGTCTTCAGACGGTAGGTACCATCTTCGTTTGGCACGAACACCCTTTGCCGCACACCCGTGTTGATGATAGCCTGTGCCGACCGCAACGACCACAGTCGCAGGATAGCCTTGACATCCATAGCATCGAAGGCATATGGGTCAAAGCGTCCTATCGCTTCCACGTCAAGCGGTGTCATGCGTGTAGCCGCATATACCCAGATGTCTTTGAATATACCCATCAGAACATCCCACTCATACAATAACTCTCATATGAACGGAAGCACGCATCCGAACACACCGTGTCGGTATAGCCACTACTGGCGTAGATGTAACCGCCACAGTTAGCACACATTCCCACAGGTTCTTCCTCCCCTTCAGGCCACTCATCATAGCCAACGAGGTTTGGGAACTGATGTGCCGTGGGGTCCACGATATCTCCGTCAGGAGTCACACACCACCAATGCGTCGGGGTCTTCGATGTCCCCATGAGGAACACATGCCCACGCACACGACGGAGTTCTGGGAACACAGCGACCATAGCCAACGTCGCCTCACGACACTGACCCGGACCAAAATGATTATCAAACATCCACTGAGAGTAGGTCACGGTACCGTTACCTCACATCAAAGTACTTGAGGGCGGTCTGCAACAGGTGGTCGTAGTCACCCGACATCATTTCGTCCATGACGAACTTGATGTGCTCGGCAGACCATCCGTCCTTCTTGGCGGCACGCTGACACTCGCCCATGATGGCGAACGCATTACCGTCCTTCCCCAACAGCTTCACTCTCGTCTTGGGTTTACCCAACAGTTCCTGTTCGGTCGTCATAAGGTTATCCTCGCTCCTCGTCAAGATGAACTTTGTACCAGACTCTCCCGTGGGGCTGGGTCGAATTGGCTCCACTCTGTTGCTTGATAGTGTTACGTTGACGTGATGCCAGTACGACGTCTGCCGTCGAGCCTAGCTTGGCTTGCCATCGCAGAACTTCTCGACAGGCCCACCCAATATCGCGTCGATCCTCGACAGCCATTTCATCACGAACGTGTCCGGTTTGAATCACCCGGATGTGGTAGCGACCATTGATGTTGGTCACCACCACCTCGGGTTCTTGACCGGTTGAATGTCCGGTTGCCATCTCACAGCCCCAGTGCGTTGTAGTGCGACATCATCGCCGCGTTGTGACCGTACATCTGGCCGACCGCGTTGCGCTGCGCACGGACCTTCAGGTCCTCGTCGGGAGTGCGGTACTGTTCGGGGTTCAACACCTCGACATTCTTGGCCGGGGTGAAGAAGGTCTGGCCGTCGTCGGTCCGCACGCCGACACGATACTCAGGAATGCGGATGTAGCGGTTGTAGTTGACCTGCGCCCCGACCCAGAACACCTCGCCCTCGGTGCCGTAGTCGATGAGTGCCTTGGTCTTGCTGTTGGCCGGGCGACCCTTCACAACCTTGACACGGCGACCCTTGACAGCCGGGTTGGTCGCCTGCTTCTCATCGGCCAGCTTCAGCGAATCGAAGTTGAGACGGGCGGCGAAGGCAGCCGCTGCCGCCAGCACCTCGGGAGTTGCATCGACCCGTGCGCTGTTGCCGTAGGTCCAGCCACGCGTGCTGGCGTACTCGATGCTGCGGATGGTCTCGCCGGTCCAGACATCGGCATAGAAGTCGGAGTCGTCGTAACCGTTGCGCTCGTACTCGCGCAGGACCGCGCCCTCGTAGCGGATCTCGTAGTAGCCCTTGTGACCGTCGACTTCGCCGAGTTCGAACCGCGACGTTGCGGTGTTCTCGGGGAGGATGACATTGCCTTCCTTGCCGCTGTAGACCACGATGTTGAAGGTGCGGATGGCCACGAGGTGTCTCCTTGGTTCGGGTCGGCGTCAGTGCCAACAAAACAATAGTACCACAATACCACCGACGTGTCAACTACCTACGTGATGACTACGATCTTACCGTCTTCTGAACTGAAGACTTCATCAGCCGTCGTATCCTCCCACCATCCTGCGTTCGCGACATAGATGCGCAACTCCACCGTGGCATCTGGATTCTGTTGCTGCAACTGAGCGATCAATTCCTTGACGGTCATTGTAATTCCCTTAGATGTCCGCTTCGTGTGGGAAGCCCAACCGCATGTATGCATCGTAGTTGGCAAGGTCAGTACGGCCGAGGGCAATCACGAACCCCATCCACACTCCCTCCCAATCGTACGCGCCCCAGTTTGGTTCGTCAGTATCACCGTCGTCCTGCGCACGACGACAGATTTGAGTATCCCACATCTGCTCGACTTCACCATCAGTCAATGTAACGGGCATTGGTCTTTCTTTCCTTTAGAGTTTCTTCACCACACGATTGTCGTAGACCATGTACGGAGACTGTCCTTCATCCAGCATGAGATGATTGAGATACGAGCGACACACAACGTCACCGGGTTCCAGTTGGCAGGTACGACGCGGAAGGATCTGATGGTCCTTGAACACCACACGATGAACTATCTCACCGGGTAGTACCTCTCGCCCCACACCACCGTATGTCAGGACAGTCGTCCCATCATTCAGGACGACGGGATCGTGAACTTTCCACAACTGTTGTTCGCCTTTGTAGGTGAACACCACGAGGTCACCGGGCTCCAATGTCGATTTGAGTGGGAGTGTCTTGGCCATAGGTTACTTCTCCTGCACGTAGTTCTGCTTCAAAGCTCGCGGACCGTCATGTCCACCCACGAACAACACTGAGCCACACGAAGGGCATCGGAACGAGGGCGAGGACGCGATGTGACTTCGTGTCTGTAAAGCGACCTGCGCATCGGTAAGTTCCACCATGGTCTTCTGGTGCGGGCAGTACAGCGTCAGCGGACCCATTACAGTGTCCATTCATAGGTGTCCGGGAGAACAGGAGCGAGTGGGTCGGCCACCTCGGCTGCCGGGAACACCACGGCATCGGCGTAGGCCGACAGGCCACCGGCACGGGAGATGAGGCGCAACGCCTGCATCTTCGCATCGGCCGGAGTATCGGCCGTCTGGTTGAACTTGAGGAGGCCGGGGCGCATGGCCCACCCGGAGACGTTGGCGTACGACGGGTGCTTGGTGACGAAGCGGGCGTACACAAGGAAGAAGTCCATTGATGTCTCCGGGTTCGTGGGTGGCGTCAGTGCCAACAAGAGAATGGTATCACAATATCACCGTGAGCGTCAACTACTTGGCGTTTGACCCCTCACACTCAGGGTGACGACACTCCCCCTGTACGTTTAAGAACGAGCCACAACCGCTGCAACGGACACGAGCAGCCGCCGCCCTGACGGCGGCATCACGACGTTTGACCTTGGCTGTAATAGACTGGGTGAGCTTGCGTGTACGTTTGCGTATGGCCATGACTCACCACCCCTTGTAGTTAGGGTTGCTGTCGTCGAATTCGCACACCATTTCCAAGTGCTGGTACTTCACAATGGCTCGGCGCAGTTCCCGTTCGAAGTGATCCCCGCGCCACGAGTTACCACGGGCGAACTGGATGTTGGCAGCCGCCAACTGGTCGCGGTCGAACACCGCACAATGACCGGTGAACTCGACGGTCTCAACCCCCGTGTCGTCGGTGTTACCGAACACCGTCGCCATCATGTTGCGGACGACGAGGTCGTCGCCATCCTTCCACTTGAACAACACGACCCAGAAGCCCATACCACACACACCGTTACGGTGATAGTCCAACGCTTCGACCCGGATGTCTGAGTGTGGGTGGGTCAGGGTCGACAGGTTGATGGGCGGCTTCGTCGATGACTTCAGCTTGGGCATCATGAGTGTTCTCCGGGTCGGGGCGGGGACATTCCCGTCAATGCAAGAATGGTATCAGATTACTATGTTCTTGTCAATATCGAAGGAACAACGTACCCCTGTTTCCATTTTCAAACCATCCATGCTGGCGGTATCTGAAGGCGGCTCGATAGAATCCATTCTTGTCAGGGGGAAACGTTACAACAATGGCACTGACCACACCGGTATCATCCCGTTCAATCTGTTCAACGAACAGTTCATTACCATCCATGTCTTCTACAGGATCGCCGATAAACAAAACATCCTGTCGGTTAACAGGTCGTCTCCGATGTGGTCGTGGCTGGTGTGTAGTCATTAGTCAACGTCGCATTCATCTTGGCGGCTTCGGTATATGCATCCTCGTACGTCATCCATGCCGCACTCATGTACCGGATGTATCCCTTGGCGTCGTACCCAACCACTCGACAGTCAGGGGTGATGTATCCACACTTCTGGGGGAGATAGATGCGGACAGTTGATGAGTTGTCCATCATGCCTCATTCCCTTCCGATATAATCAACACTAAATCGAATGTCTGGGTGGTGACCGTATAGGGGAGCTTGTGACGCAACAGGGTATTACCAACCCCCTCAAGATCCTTCTCACTGTAGTATACGGCTATTCCAACCACTCGACGTACCACTTGAGTGCGAGTACTGGCACAATCGAAATGGTCAGAATGAAAATGATGAACAGGAGTTGTGGAAATGTCAGGTTGATCAAAAAGTCAATCATGGTCATTTCTCTTTCTGCAAATCAGGTAGACGTGGACCGCTCCGTCCTGTTGCATCACGCCTCATTTCGATACAACTTGTCCCACACTGCCGTCTGCAGCCCGTAGTCGCGGATGTTCACCCACGACAGAGGTTCGGCCACGTACAAGCCGCTGCGGTAACGCGAGGTCTGCATGTTCCATGCGGACACCGGAATGAGGATGAAGCGCACCTCGCCAATCTGGTCGCGGCGACTCGCCAGTGCGGAGGTGTCCGGCACTTCGGCGCTAGCACGAAGACTGATGACAAGGTCGTCGTAGTCGTACGAGACGGGCGCATTGGTCCACGCCATCACGAACTGTTCCGTCTCGCGGCCGATGCTGATGCTGAAGTTCGCGTCCATGAGATAAGAATACCACAGGATGGTTGGAGTGTCAAGCCTTATAGAAACTTAACAATGTCACTCAATTCCTGCTTCAGGTCGACCGATCTTCTGCATCACATCCCATGACGTCTGGCGCAATCGCTTCAGGTAGGCAATGTCTTCTACATCAGTCGGGCGGCAGTTGCCGTAGCGCACCGTACAGAGACGCGGGTGGACAATCAGGAACGTGACATCATCCGGACCCACATAGAGAGGTTCCCCCTCTTCCCGGTTGTCGTTGTAGTCCTTGTACTCATCGGGGTACTTGGTTGGCCACGACCCGTCGAGCATCGCTTCGACTTCCTCGATAGTGGTATACATTCCATGGACCCCACTGGTTGAGAACAACACGAAGTTCAAGTCGTTCGCCACACCGGCAGGAAACATGTCACGAAGTCCAGTCATCCCGTCTTCCGTCTTGGTACATCCAAAGACGTTGTAATGACCACCAGACTTCTGATGAGCAGACTTCCAGACTCCCTGCTGTGCGCGTTCAAACATCGGTCCACCCAGACTCATACAGCCTCACTCTTCTTGTGCTTAGCGAATTAATAGACCTGCTCGATACTAACACCGAATCGCTTCGCTGTGGAAACCCGTGCCCGTTGATATGCTTCCGGTGCACATTTCACCCATGACGCAGGATACCGCTTTTCAACATCTCGCACTTTGGCTCGGCCCTGTGCTTCGATATACTCCAAGATTTCACACTCGTGTTCTTCCGTACCGACATTACGACCAAAGAACGACACAGTCCCGGCCATAAATTCACGGGGATAAATCCGAGATGGCGTGGTCGGTATATCCTTACCAATCGGCGTTCGCATGACAAACCACATGAACAAACATCCGATAAGGAAACCTGCGAAGTATGATGTGAGCAATTCCATGTCAAACGTCCTGACTCTTCTTGTGCTTAGCGAATCGCCCGACCTTGTCCTTGCGGGTCGCGTGGATGCGACTCGGCTTGGGGACCGGCATGCGGGGCAACCACAGCGTGCGCTTCGTCGTCTTGGCCATTAGTGATCTCCCGCAGGACCGGCAGCATACCCGGCCGCAGTGACAAGGAACGTCGTGTCGTCCTGCCGCTCCACCGTGGCCTGCGACGCCGTGAAGAACTCGATAGCATACATCAGGTCATCCCAGTCAAGGGTAGGGTGCTCGACCACCGACACGTAGGCGCGGATGGGGGCCTTCCAGTCTGGCTTCGGCTCGACCAGTGCAAACAGAGCTTCGATCTCATCCTTCAGTGTCGTCGACTGCGCAGCGAATTCACGGGCAGTCATAGTCAGCATCGTACTGAACAAGGTATGGGCACGCTGGCGCAGACTCACTGGAGGCTCCTTCAGTTCAAGGCGACACGACTGTCGCAGTAGAATCACAATACCACATCACGAAGATCGTGTCAACCCTTGGGGCCGTACACGTCCTGTTCACTCCGCTTGATGTCGTAAACCTGCTTGATACGATTGGCCTCGGCGAACGTCACCTTCCCACTCAACGGCGTACGGGTCTTGTCACCGTTGTGACGGTACACCATGTAGCGGTCTGTCCCTTCCAGCCGGTGCGTCTTGCCGACAAAGTTGATGGTGATGAAGGATGTTCCGTTGGTTGCCATGAGATAAGAATACTACAATCATTCTGGACTGTCAACAAAAAAAGAAAGCCCCCGTGTCTGTCTGGGGGCTTAGGCTCGGCGCTTGGCACTCAGGGCTGGGTGTCGCCATCCACAATGACGACACCGCCCACCGCTCGGCACCTTGTTCGCATCACACCCACCACACCACATCGACCCTCGGACGGGTCGACGGGCGTGATGTCGATTACGCTTGCGAATCATCCTTGGATGGTACCACACGTTCAGGTGTCTTTGGCGTACCCTTACACATCCACATCGGGGCCGACCCTGTTCCACCCACACGCTGCACGGTGGTGAAGTACTTCAGCAGCATGTCCTGTAGCTCGGCTGGCTTCAGGCTCGGCATCTTGCGAGGTTGCGCCGGGAAGTTGGCAACGAATACTCCATTCGTCTTGGTGACTTTGCGAATGGTCTCCAACGTCTTCTGCATCATCTCTGGCGTCGACTGCACGTTCAGCACATTCGAGGCATAGACGATGTCATACTTGCGCGTCAGGGCATTCTTGTCGTGAAGTTCTGGGTTGATGTTGTTGCCGAACTCATAGGCCGTCACGTCAAGTCCATGTTGCTTCAACCGCTGCGCATGGGCGGCTGCCTTCCCTGCACCGAAGTCGAGGATGGTGTGTCCATCCTTCGCAATGTTCGCGACGTAGGGAGGAACAATGGCCTTCTCCCCCACAGCCCCACTGGCACGTGACGTGCTATTGGCAATCGCGATTTCGTCCGACGAGTACTTCGGAACGACCGGCGCTTCGTTGAGTAATGTGACCGTGTGTCGCATGAAGAATATTCCTTAGTGAATCAGCAGGTACGTGCCGAGAACATCACGACGTGCCGCACTCACGTCACCATCACCCGGTACTACGATGACGTTCCACTTGTGGGTTCCGGACTCAGGCGTCGCCTTCATTTCCTTGTACGTCAAGAGTGTCTTCGGATCGATACCGTACTTCTCACCGATGCGCTGCTTCAACGTCTTCAAGTTTTCAGGACTGAAGTCCCATGCCTTGATGTCCTTGCCCTTCTCGTCCTTCTTGGTGACACGCTGAATCAAGTCAGCAAAGAGTTCCTTATCAACCACGGAACTGTGCTTGGTCTTCTTGAAATCCACCTTGGCCTGCTGCTCAGGCTTGGCACCACGGCTGAAGTTCGACACAATATTTCCCGGAGCATTCGGGTCATTGACCACATGGGCCAACTTTGAATATGCGAAGAACGTAATGTCCGGGAATTGCTTGGCAAGTTCAAAGAACAATTCCTTGTACTGCTCAGAGAAGAAGTCCCCGGAGTCGTGCCACCGCACGAACAACTTCTGATTGGCCTTGGCTGAGTTCTTCTGTGCCTTGGCAATCTCTCCTGAAATGTGCTTGAAGAATCCCTTCGGGTCATTCATGAGGAAGTTCAGGACGCGCATCAGCTTGCGGTTCGTGTCCACGTACTGGACGTACGAACCCTTCATGGCGAAGCAGAACAACTGACAGGCACCGGCACCGGGACAGGTCGAGATGATGGCGAACTCGTTCGTCTTCTCGTTGACGACCAGACCCGTGAGTGCAGGGATACCAAAGTTCAAGTAGCGTTCAGAGACGCCACTACTCTTGGCCATCTTTTCATTCTGGGTCAAGATATCCTTCGGGCGAGTACGGATGTCACGCTTCAATGCATCCACATCGATGGTGTCGTTGGCAGCCACATCGATGGCGACATCGCTTCCCGGCTTGATGAGGAAGCTCTTGCCGTCTACCTTCTGAAGCAGACTCCGGTGTACGATAGGCATCGTGACCTTATCCTTCTTGGTCACTTCGCGGTCGAAGACACGGTTCAGATAGTCCAACATTTGGGTGTCGGTCTGTGGACGAACCTTGGCCCCCAACCCGAACTCCCCACCCTCGTCACCATCAGCTTCCGTCTGCAACTGCTTCGGAGCAGACGTCACGAAGGTATCAAGACTCATGGCCTCGATATTCGGAAACATCGGAAAGGGTGTGGCGTCTGCAGCTTCAGCGAGAAATTGTCGGAACGAAAGCATCGTGTGGATATCCTATAGAAAGTCGCAGACCATAACGGCCCACCATAAGGTATTTATACTTTGAGGATCCACCGCACTTTACCACAGTCCCAGATACGAGACAGGCCAAGGGCAGTAATCCGTTGACGTTCGGTTTCACCCGGCACAGCTTTGATAGCGGTCTTGCGACATGACTGCTTGCTGTGTCGTACCCCACGGCGAGTCAGGTCCACATAGCTATAGTCCGGATCCAGTTCGGCGTCGCGGGTCCATCCCATCTGACGATACACTCCACCATCACTCCATCGGTTGTCCGACCACGAGACGACTTGGGTGTAGCCAGCCGCTCGGAGTGTGGGGATCATTGCCGAGACCAACTTTGACGCCCCACCTACCACCTGTACCCCCGGAGCAAAACACATCCGAGACAGGACAATAGACGTATCGGTTGTCGCACGATGGTGAGATGTGAAGGTGATCGCTCCAACCACGTCCCCGGCATACCACATCAACGCTGCATACTTAGCACGTTGCTGGGGTTGAATGTGCCAGCGATTGATGTACGGGAACGCGTCTCGTGTTGGTACTTGTGTCACCGTGGTCTGTCGACCGTAGATACGACAGTCAAACATTCCCAACCGAGACCGCAACACCGCTTCGACTTGAGGACGTCGCTGCATCCACTCATCTTCAAACACGGTCAGGAGTTGAATGTTCTGGTCACGGCAGGCCGCGTACTTGGCGTGATGTTTCCATCGGTCGGCACCCATGCGCTCGGAATGCCACACCAGCCCATTGAATTCCACGGCGACCTGTAGACGAGCGTTGTAACAATCCAATTGTTTGGGAGCAATGACTGACCAATCCGACGCCCACTCGTCACCCGTTGTCTGCTGAAGATACGCACGAACCTCTCGCTCGGCTTCCGATTCTTTCCGTTCGGTCAACGTATTCTGTACTTGTGGAAGTAGTGTCGAGTACGGGACACCGTGACGTTCTAAGTTCGTTTCGACTAATCGTGCACGACTGACCGGATTGTGCATGGGGTGACCATGCGAATCGATATACTCAACCCAGATGTCTTTGATGTGTCTGGTGCGAGTCGCATAGAACGCAGCATTCTGTGTAGGATGCTCAACCCCGTACCGCACAAGGTTCGTCTGCTTCCGCTTGTCCAGTCCCTTGGCTGCCAACGTTCCGTTGACTCGTGCCGTACAGGCACGACATACATACCGCCCACGCTTCTGCCGTTGCTTGTATGCAGAAAAGAATGTGACGTTGTATGGCGTGGTGCAGTCAGCACAGATAACAGGAACCTTCTGTTCGGATGAGACCGTAAGACGACTCACATCAAACGATGGGTCAATGAAATCGAGGCAGGTTGTATCGAGAGGTTTGGTACGAGGCACACTATAATATAGCACAAAATAAACTAGGGGGCTACCCAAAAGAGTAGCCCCCTTAGTTGTAACTTTGTTCTAAGTTAGATTAGAACAAATTCGCCACCGCCACACGACGGTAGTAGACATTGGTGTTGAAGGTCAACGCACCGTCAAAACCAGACGTCGCGAACGGGTTCGCAACGGTCGCATAGCGCGTCTTGAAACCAATCTTCGGTGCCATCGTGCCGGGGTCAACCGCACGGTACATCTGCAAAGGCACGTACGGGCAATAGAACAGACCCGCATCGTACGCAGACGCACCCTTGTAACCCACCACGAAGTACTCGCTCGACGCGCCCGAAGGAGCGTACGGATCGATGTACACCTTGTACCGACCCATCAACGTACCGGCAAACGTGTTGCCCGTGTCGTCGACCGTCAACGTCTCCTTGTAGGCAGGCGTATAGTCGAGCACACCAGCCGCCACGAGCGCCGATGCAACGTCGCTGCTCGTGATGATGATGTTACCGCGACCACGACGAGTCGCCTTCGCGATGGCGTTGGCTTCACGGTCGATCTGGAAGACAAGACCCTTGAACTTCTCAACCGACCAACGACCCTGCGAGTCAACGTCGAGGTCGAACGTGCCGGGGACGGCAGTCTGTGCAGCACCGGTTGCGGCAACCGAGTAGATCGTACGGATGATCTCACGGTTGATTTCGGCCAAAATCTCGGCCGACAGGATGTTCGCAAGCTCGGTCTCTGCATCGAGGTTGTGAACAGCCTTGAGGTCCTGCGCCAGTTCGTGGCTGTACTCGGCCTTGAGGGCACGAGTCTTGGCCGTTGCAGTCACCTTGTCGATGCTGAACGCCATCTCCGGGAACGCCACGTTACCCGCCGAACCCAAACCTTCACCAGCCAGCGTCGCCATAGCGGTCGCCGCCGTGAAGTTCGTGGCGTTCATGGACGCCGTAACGCCCGTACCGTTCTGGGCAGCAACACTACCGAGACCAGCCGCCGAGAACGCCGTGTTGGCTTCACCGAAGAGAGCCTCAGCGCCACCCTGCGTGCTGTACTTCGAACGCATCGAGAAGATGAGTCCGGTCGGACCCGACATCGGCTGAACACCGCAGATGTCATAAGCCACGAGATTCGGCATCGCGCGACGAACCAACGCGATAAGAATCGGATCGAACCCGTTCAGACCGGAGCGGTTGGTCGGTGCGTCTTCCGCGAGGAACTGTGCACCACCCTCCTCACGGGCATACTTTTCCTGATTCTCCAACAGGACAGCGGTGACGTTCCGACGCCAGTTGTCCTTGATGGCGGGCATGCGCTCGTGGTCTAGGAGCGGTGCCCACTTCTCTGCGAGTACTTGATTAATCTGCATGTTCGTATTCCTCTTGGGTCCTATACCCGATGAGTTTAGTTGTCTACCTGATTACTTCGTCAACCGGTCGGCAGCAGCCATCGCGTCGGCAATCTCCGCGTGAGGCTTGGCTGGCTTGGGCTGACGGGTTTCAAACAACGGCGCAGCATCGGGCACATTCGACGCGGTCGGAGCCTTGGCCCCAGTCGTCTTCTCGGCCCTTGAATACTGTTCGCGCAAAGCTACAAGATCACTCTTGAAGCTCTTGGTATTGCTGAATGAGATGGTCTTTGCGCGGTCCGTAAACTTGGTACGGTCAATTGCGGGCAGAGCCAGTGCTGCTTCAGCAATGAGTCGAGACTTGTGCTCCTTCATCAGAGCCACACGCTCACGGCGTACAGACTCCTTGAGGGTCTCGTTCATCTTGACGTTGGCCTGCTCGCTCTCCTGCAGCTTACGCTTCAGGGTCTTGACGTTGCGGCTCAACGTATCTACCACGTCGACCTTGCTCTCAGGCACGTCGATGTAGTGCTTCTCAAACGTTTCCTTCAGCGAACGCATGAAGTTCTCCGCGAGCTTCGACTGCAGGCGACCGGTGACCGGAACCTTGTTCGCTTCAAACCACTGCTCGGTGACGTACGACAGGTACGCATCAATCTGACGGGAGAACTTCTGCTCAGCCTCAGTCAGGCTGGCACGATGCTTCTTGGCGTATGCCTTGTGTAGCGTCTTGGTGATGTCCTTGGCCACCGTCAATACGGCCGACTCAAACAGGCTACGGGCCTGACGCTTCTCTTCAGTCGTGATGTGGCTGTTGCTCTCCATGAGCAAGTCGTTGTCATCCAACTTGAAGTTGATCTTCAGCTTGCCTTCGACGAAGACTTCTTCCTCATCCTTGGATTCAACGACGTCATCACCTTCAGGGGCACACTCTTCACCCTCTTCAGTGACCATCGGTTCTTCCATCGGAAGGTCATCCTCGGCACCCTGAACCTCGATGACCGGGAACTCATCACCCTCTTCGACGACGTCGTCTTCGACCGGGGCGTCCTCGTCAGCAACAGGTTCTTCAACCGGTGCCTCGTCAGCAGGAACATCCTCGACCGGCATCTCGTCGTCGGCTACGACGTCGTCTTCAACCGGCTCCTCATCACCCAGAGACACAACCTGCTCGTCGTCATCAACGAGTTCGTCGAGGGACGAGAGAATATCGTCGTCTTCCTCTTCAGCAGGAACCTCAGCAGCGACAGGAGGTACATCGACAGGAACCTCTTCCTCGTCCTTGGCCTCGACCATCGACTCGTCGTCAAGCTCATCGCCTTCCTTCAGCGACATCTTGGCCTTGTCGGCATTCTTGCCAACCGCCTGCGGAGTCTTCCCCTTGGGATTCGGCTGCTCAATCTTGTCTTCTTCAGCATCGATCTTCTTCATCGGCTCAGCCTTGACGGCTGCCTTGGATGAAGCTGACGTGTCAGCCTTGACACCACCGAGGGAATCGAACGAATAATTTGCGTATACGGAAGTGTCAAACGGCGACGGGCCACCGGCATCCTTTGCCTTCTCCACACCCTTGAGGGTGTTCATCTTCTCTTGACCCTTCGTTGACAGCAGCTTGTTGGGAGTTGCCATACAGTCCTCTCTACCGAGTGAAAACCAACGCTGAAATGTATTTAGCGTTACGAGATGTTTGACGTTACGCCACGCGACATTTCGGTGAGAAACCGATTCCACGTAGCAGCTAGTTGTTCGTGGCGAACATCAGACGACACCGTTGGCTTATGCACGGCATCGAGTTGACTTGCCATAGTGTTAAGTGCGCACTCCTTGAGTACGCCCGACTCCCACACCCACGCCTTCCCTTCCATGATGCCCCGTACGAACGCTTCAGGGGCTGAAGGATCCGCTACGATGTCCACCGTAGAAAAGAAGAAATCATCCTGTACTTCGGAACCGCGCTCGGTTTCCCGAAGCGATCCCAACCCGCGCGTTGACACGCCGAGTTCTACACCCTCATCGAGCAGACTCTTGACGATGCGCCCCATGGGGGTATCCATCACCTTCGCCTTACCGATGAAGTTATCTCCATCCTGCTGCATCCCTACAATCAAATGGGAAGCTCTGTCTGGATTGACCGTGGGACTATCTGGATGTCCCAACTCCCCGAGTGCCCGCTTACGATTGATGTACTCGGATTGATACCGGTTCATCTCCCGTGTCAGAATTTGCGTGGGGTAGATACGACCGTTCTGATTGCGGAGATTGCCTTGCATGAAAATGCCTTCGATGAAGTAGGCACCCTTTCCATCCTTGGCTTCCTTCAGAACCTTGACGTCGTGTACGTGCTCAGTAATGAGCTTAAGTGGTTGGGACATGGTTATCGTCCAATCGTCTGGTTGCGGTCCAGATACGGTGGAGCATAGCCAGATGCCTTGGCCACGTCTAACACAAGGGTATAGTGAGCATCTGTACCAAAGTTCACCGTACTGATCGTGATGTTGCCGGTCGCGCCATTGGCCTGTTGTGGGATGCGGGCAGCATGGGTATCAAACTCAAACACCCCAGTCCCTGCCAGTACCGCAATCGCCTGACTGTTGGCCGCACCATTTCCTTGCCACTTGACTTCAATCTTCGATGACGTATTTCCACCGACACTGAAAATCATGCGCTGACAATGCAGTACGTAGGGAGAGACCGCCAATGCACCACTCTGGGTACGGACCGTTGCCGTGTTGGCTCCGGTCACCGTCCCACCGGGTGTCCATGTTCCCACTACGTTGATGAGCATCACCGATGTGGAATTGACGACATCCTGCACGATAGCCGTACCACCCCCGGACGATGCGACATTTTCTCCGACCCTAAAATTATTGGCCGATGCCCCCGTCGTTAACGTCTGAACGGCATAACTCAACGCAGCCGCATTGACCAACAAGGCGTCAGTCTGCGACACGCCTACGTTCACGGCCTTGATGACGTGTCGACGGTCAGTGTCAGTGATGACTTGCGTTTCTGGATATGCCATAGTTCAACGTTACTTCTGGTTGGGGGTCACGAAAGTCTTCGCGACGTTCTGGTATTCCCGTGTCAACAGCTTCTCAGTCTTCTGTTTCATCACGGCAGCGAATGCCTCACGGGCGGCAGGCAAGTCGTCTCGGATGATGGCACGGGTAAGTGTGTGTACGTGTTCGCTCATAAGTCCTCTGTTATTTAGGATTTCATTTATGCTAGTAGTTATTCGCCGCCCGTATCAGGTTCGACACCATCAGGATTGTCATTACCCGCATCACCCACGGGGAGATCACCCTCAACAGTATCGGCACCGGGATCGCCCATCCCACCACCCATCCCAACATCACCAGCCGACTGGTCGCCCATTGAAATGTCTTGTTGAATCTGGGCCACGTCTTCGGCCGACAATCGAAGAATGCGATCTTGTACGTATTTATTGGAGAAGAACTTACCAATGAACGGCTCGGCCTGCTGCAGCACATTCAATCGACTCGTCAAGATTTCAAGATCCTTCAACTCTGCAAAGTGAGAATCCTTGACGTAGTCGTACTTAATGTACTTGCGCAGCGTCGTCCATTGGTCGGGGTGCCGCAACACTCCACGCATCGTCAAGTGACGACACATCAGTTCATCAAATAACTGCGAGAACCGTGCACGCAGATGTGACAGGAACCGATTGAACTTGATTTCGTCGCGGGTGATTTCCGTCGCACGACCAATGGTGAACTGTCCCTGATTGGCTTCCAGACGGGAGAGTGGGATGTTCAGAGACTTGTATAGCTTGCGGCGGAAGTACTCGACGTCCGTCATCTCGCCGAGATTGGTACCACCGGGTAGTGTCTGCACTTCGGTACCGCGCCCATTGCTTCGACGGGGTAGGAAGAAGTCCTCCTGCATCGACTGAATCTTACGGTCATCTTTGACCTGTCCAGTCACGCTATCGAAGACCATCTTGTTGCGATACTTGGTCGCTACCTGATTAAGATAGCTATCCACACGAGTCGTCGGCATATCGCCAACGTCCACATAGAACACTCGACGTTCTGGTGCACGAGTAATACGATAGATAACCGAGGCATCCTCGATCATGCGCAACTGATTGAACGGCTTGATTGCCTTGTGCAAATTTGACAGTACCGTAACATTTCCCGGCGTATAGATGCCAGAGTTGATATGCACGATACGGTCGTTGGTCAGCTTGATACCTTCAACCGATAGCGTAGCCGCCTGTGTGATGTTCCGAAATCCGTCTTTGTTGTAGACGTAATACTCGTCTACCACTTCAGTCAACGTCACCCCAGTGGCCGCATCAGGTGTTGTACGAAGCTCTCGGACCGGACGAATAGTGCGAGGGTCCACGTTACGTAGACCAACAATACCTAACTGTGCACGATTCTTATCGATGATAACGTCATAATACAAACGCCCGTCCACATACCACTGCCGCACAATTTGATAACAGTCCCGCTTAAAATTGAGCAAATGTAGAATGTGATCAAATTCATCACGAATTTGCTGACGAATGGTATCGTCGAACTGTTCAGGGAGGTCATCGACGTCAATGGAAATGGGCATCTCATCGTCATCACGAATGATAAGTTCGTTGATGATATCGCCGATGGCTTCGTCGATTTCGGGTTGTAGTGCAAGGTCTCGGTATTGACCAATGAGATCGATGTCATTGACGTTTTGTGCAAACGCATCAAGGTCTAATGTGGTCGCGTCATACACACCTCTTGCGGTGTCGTATATCGTGACGGCTCCAGTATCATTGGCCGGTGGCACAACGGAGGGAGCTTCGCGCTGATCGACATCCCATGGTGTAACGAAAGTGAACCCAAATAGTTTGTACGCCATAGTGTTATGTATTGGTCAGCAAATTAACCACGTCCGTGCTCAATCCATTGATACTGAAACTGCACGTCGTAGGTTTGAATTTCCATGTCAGCTTCATGGTCAAGTGCAAGACCAGACACCGACACAGGAAACGCTTCATGCATGACATATCGTGATACCACTCTGTCATCGAGCAGAGCTTTACCCTGAAGAACGTCAGAAATAAATTCCCACCACGCTCGACCACTCATATCATATTGCGTCAAAATGATAGTGGAATATTGGTCATGTGTAGGGTTGGCCATGTTAAGTTGTGGATGGTTTAATGTATACAACCACGACTCAAAGGTATCTCGCAGATGTGCATCGTTGACATGTAAAAACGTCAACGTCATAGGTTCATATGTTCGACTGCTCGGAATTTTGACTTTGCGTGAGAAGTACGATAGTTCAGTAGTTTGAAGCGTCATGTCCGGCATCTTTGCCGACCGACACATCATGACTTGATGTTGCGTATCGGTGGGTGTGCGACGCGGAAACGGAATCCATGGAACCGCTAACGGCCAATACTGGGCTACTGGAATGTTACCTAAGATACCTGTCGTTGGCAGACCCACATTCGGCGTACCCCCAAACGGACCCCCCACCACTTGCGCGGTGAAGTATACGGGGCGAGCCAACCCTCCAGCTTTTCCGAGAGCTTCTTTGAATCGGCTGATCGAAAAGTCTGGACGAGGTTCCATGTGATAGGTATGCGTGAGGAAGAAAAATCAGGGCTCTGGGTGTCCAAAGCCCTTTGGTGGTGTGAGACGGATAGTGTTAGCCGTTGATGGCCGCGCCTGCAATCTCAGCCGTCGAGCTTGACAGGTTGCCCGGTACCCAGTACTGGTACGCGAATTCAACACCATACTCTTCAATCTGGGCATCATTGTTCCAATCCAACTGAATAGGATCGATGCGCAGCGGGAACATGTCAATGAAGGTATAAATCTGCTTGACCGTTCCGTCCTTCCCATACTGCTTGACTACTCCAGTACCGGCATACCCACCAGCAGTCGGAGACGCCTGAGTCAACGAGATGTTCGTCTCACGCGTGTTGATGTACTCCAGCCACGTCTCCAGACCCTTCCGCACCGTGAACGCTTCGTCGTTGATAACGGTGAGACGCAGGTTGTCATACGTAGCTTGTGCAGCAAACTTAATTTCACGCCCGGCATACTTGAACGGAATGTTGTTCAGTCCACGCCCCGGAATTTCACTGAGCCTGCAATGCCACGGTAGCTTGAGGGCCGCGTTAGCGCCGACCGGAATAGAAATCGGCCACGTGATTTCCATCTGGAACAGCGACGGGCGGGCACCACCGTCGAGCAACTGCTCCTTGAAACTGTTGATTGAGGGGAACGCCATGTGATTGTATCTCCTACCGGCTATTTAGCATTGCAACTAAAACAGGGTCCACGGACCGTCAAGACCGTGGACCCGTTTCGACTTATCCGATGTTGCTGATAATCTCGTTGAACTGAACGTCGCTACGAACTGCAATGAAGTTCAACTGGATAAAGTTGATCGAACGAACCGGCTTGACGAAGATGTCCGCACGGAATTCGTTGCGGTCAATCGCATCAGCCGGGTTGTTCGTGCTGTCACACACCACGAAGTAGTCTGTGATGCCTCGACGACCCTTGACCGAACGCAGGTACGGCTCGACCAAGTTGACGAACGCCTGACGAGTGAATTCGTCGTTCTGTTCGAACAACTGCTGCTTCGCCGAACGCTCGACCGTCTTCTCCAGAATGTTGAAGAGACGACGCACGTTGATACGGTCGAATGCCGAGGGACGCGACAACAGAGTCTTGTCACCGAACAACACCGTACCCTGACCGGGGAAGGTCACAATCGGATTCACACCCGACCGGTACAGGTCATCACGGGCAGCTTCGTTCGGGTTGAACGCGAGCTTGATGACGTTCTTGATCTGCCCACGGTTGAAACCTGCGGGCGAGAACCACGGCTCAGCCTGCTGGTCGCCACGTACGCAGCAGCCTGCAGTGTCACCGTTGCAGGGCACGTAGCGGTATGTGTCGTTGTACTTGTCGTAGCGATACATCCAGCCAGAGTCCAGTACCGCATAGCTGGTCGACGGTAGGAGGTTACGGAACTCGATGATGTCAGCGACCTCGCTCCCAACGTTCTCAACCACATCAGCACGGCGCGGCGAGAAGAACGCCATCATGTAGCTCTTCTTCTCGACGATGTTGCTGATGATGTGTGACGCCACCGTGGGGCTGGCGTTGGCACCCAACAAGAAAGACACGTCAACAAGGTCATCGAGGAACAGGTTGTAGCCGGTAATGATGTCCGCATCAGTCGGGGCGGTACCATTGACACCACCACGCAGACGCGTCGACTCGACCACTGTCGGTGCCCCGAAAGTCACACCGGTCACATCCGAACCGTAGTTGGTGCCAGATGCATTGTGGTCAAACCACCACACGTAGGCCGAACGGCGGTTGATGACTTCCTTGTAGTAGTTGGTGGCCCCGTTCTCAACCTTGGCATCCTGTGCCTTGGAGACGAACTCGTACTTCTCAAGGACCGTGTTAGCCAACCCAGTGAATGCCCCACCCGCATCAACGACGACCACATGCATCTCGTCGTTGGCAGCGCCACGTGCTGCTGCAAAGGGAGACGTGCTCGGTGCACCCGAGAACAATCCAGCGTACTGCCACTTACGTGTGAATGCTGCGGTCGTCAGTGCGGTGCTGAATGCCGAGTTGATCGTGAACGCCGTGTTAGTCAGCAATGCGGTGACTTGACGACTCTCACCATTGGCCGTAATGATGTCGCCGACCTGAAGATCATTCGCAATACTGGCGCTGGTATTGACCGTCGTCGTGGTCACATTTGCCGTCGTCAACGTGACGGACGGGCTGCTGGCATAGGCAGTAGACCCATGACACACCTCGATGCGAATGCTGTTCCCCAATGCACCCGCATACTTGGCTGCCCACTCACCCTTCGTGGTCGCAGTACCATCGGCAAACGATGCATCGTAGTGCTCTTCACTCCGCACAAGTTCACCGAACGTCTGTGCTGTTCCAGAGGTCACAGCCCCAGAGGCTGCAGTGGTCAGGATAGCCGCGTTGGCGTTGGCCACCGATGCCACCGTGACGACGAATGGACCCACCGTAGAGTTGGCAATGGACAACGTCAGACCCGGATACAGTGCCGACGTATTGCCTGTGGTTGCCGTTAACACCGTGTTGCCATTGGCTAGCGTAAACGTCGAGCCCGCGATAACGGCTCCACCCGCTGCTGCCGTCGCATTCTTGGCCTGTGCCTGATTCACGACACGTGCGACGCGCAATACGCTACTGTAGGCGAGGAAGTTCGCCGCAGTAAAGAAGTACGTAGCCGACAACGCATCGGGCTTCCAGTACTTCTTCACAAGGTCATCTTCCGAAACAACCGTACGGACAATGCCAATCGGCCCCCACTGGAAGTATCCCGCGATACCACCTTCAGTTAGGGCTGTCTGTGAGAGGGCGAGAGTTTGATCAACTTCAGAAATTCTTACGCCGGGGCTTACCTGCGTTGCCATAAGATGCTCCTCGATTACGACTGGATGTGGGTACACACATACCCGCAAATCTTCTTACAGGGTATTTAGGAAAGGCTTCCGTTTCAGGCAAGAAGCCAGTTAGGGTCATCATCATCGTCAACGTATTCACCAGCAATCTGATACCCGCCACCATGTCCATTAATGGCAGCAAATGGAAGGGGTTGTTCAAACGTCACTTCAACCCCCTCCTTTTCCATGGTACCAACCGCTTGCTTGATATAGGTTTCCAGCGACCGGTTCGTTGTAATCTCCGCGAATGATGGCTGTAGCGTAATCCAACTCAGGATCATCAACGGGGTGACCATGTCATCATGGTGCCCATGATCAGCCTCATACGTTGCTCCACGCCGAACGAACGTCGACAATTCTTGGATGATGCGCAAGTCGTTGATGATAATTTGCTGATTCTCTACTAAGGTTTTCAGCACGGCACCCGCCGACTTCTTGGCCCCGGCAGACATACGCAACCCCGGATGTCGACGCTCGTTAATACCAAATCGTAATGTCTGCCCTTCCTTCCCCACCATTTCCGTAGCCAGCATGTTGGGGTAGCCGTACTCGCGGTTGAGGATGTAGGAGACATCGCGACCGACGTCCATGGCCTCCACCATCAGGAACGGTAACTCCATGGTCCCGTTGATGAACTGCTCATATCGCTTGGCGTACCGTATGATGGTTGCCGGGAACGACATAGTCGAGATAGTAGTATTTCGATACGTCGCACAGACCTTGTAGGGGAGGGCCGTGATGTCAATGATATGGAAAGTTGAGGCGTCTTTATCTTCCCCATGCCCGACGTCAATCAGAATGATGTACGTCCGTTGTGGCGTTTCCTCTGGCTTGTCTGGGTTGTATTTGACCGGAGAAATAAACTCATGATACTTGTCATTCTCCTCCGTTAACACCGGCTGCTCATGGGTGAGGTTGGTAAGAATCCTACCCTCGATAAGGGTATATGCTGTAGTTAAAAATGAGCACTCGTACTCTTGCGCAAATTTTTCCTCACCACCGATGTTACGAATGGTCAGTTCGCGCCACTTCTCATCTCGTCCCGGTACCTGTGACCAATGAACAAAGATAGGCGTGAAGTCGTTGCGTCCTGCCTTGGCATCAACCCAAAACTTATGGAACGAGTTCATTCCATTGGGAGTCGAAACCATAATAATCTTGGTCTCATTACCGGATGAGATCGTCGGGAATGTCGACGCGTAAAACTCTTCAGCGACGTTGGGGGGAACGAAAGCATATTCATCAAGCAGCAATATGTTGTATGAACCACCACGAACAGCACTAGATGATGTTGCTGCAGCAAAACATCTGGCTCCATTTTCCAGTTCAATTTCCAGTCGTGCCCACTGGGTCACGCCTTGCTGAAGGAACCGAGGGAGGTGTTCGTACGCCAACTTCAATCGGCCCAGAAGGTCAACCGCTACCTTTTGTTTGTTGGCCGAAATACAGCACGAGTAGTTCTTATTGAACAGCATGCACCACAAGAAGTACCCAATCACCGTTGTCGACTTACCGACTTGTCGAGAGCACAGGGTGATGTTGAATCGGTTCTCGTGATACGACCGAACCATGTTCTCCTGAAAGTCATACATGTCGAATGGGACCAAGCCCTTATCGACTTGAATGATCTTCATGTACTTCTTGATAAAGTGAACAGGGTCAACGGCACACTTCGCGTACTCCTGTAGTTCTTCAAGAGAGTACTCGTACTTGATACCGGGACGTGGAAGAAGTGGATTTGGGCCGGGTGGCATTACGTGCTCATGAGTATCACCTTGGGTTCATACTATACGATTCAAAGTACGCATCATTACGTACGTTCTGGTTTGATCAAGGCAAGAAGTTCGTCAGCCGTTCCGTTGAACACCACCCCGTTCTGAATGTTGACCGGGGCAGCAGTCGGGGCCGGGGGTCGATTGACCACCCGTGTACGAGCACGCTTCTCGTGGGTATCCTGCAACTCGCGATGAATTTCCACAGACGCACTGATGAGTCGGGCGACTGCCTCAAAACTCTTGGCGTTGTCTGTTTGGGTCGCCACTTCGGTTGCACGAGACAGTGCCATCTGGGCATCGACGGCAATCGTCTTCAACATCTTGCGACTGTAGTCGAAGTCTTCCTTCGCGGCATGTTCCGCTTCCGTGTCTTCCTCCGACACCACCGCCAGTGCTTGACTTGGGACCGTCGCAATGACCGCTCCGGTCTCAGTATCTACCACCTCACCATCAACAATAACCGGCTCAGCGTCGCTTTCAGTGACACCAAACTTCCTATCAAGGGCACTGACTGTGGCTTCGTTCATAGGGGTATTTAGTAATGACTATTCCAGTACGTCATTGAACGTCTGTACAGACACCACATCACCACTCTCATACTCGGTAATAGTACTGGTAGTGTTGACCGGACGTTCAGCCGGGGCGTCGAGTGGGTCAGGAACCACTTCAATCCGTGCCCGCGTATCGAGACGACCCACGTCAGAGGTGCTCGTCTCATCCAACAAGAAGAATCCGTCTTCTGCCTGTAGGTTGTTGAACCCATCCGCGTCGATGCGAATCGGATCCGTCAGGTCCCCACTCGCCGAGTCGTACAGGTCCACAATGACTTTCCGAATGACGTTGGCCGGAGTGGCTGCAACCGGACCGTAGAAGTTGGTGTGGGCGTTGAACGTGTATGTGAGAACAATTTCGCGGGTGGTGTCGAAGTTGACGGTCTCATAGTTGTCGGCCCACTGTGGCGAACCACCATCCATGACCACACGCATACGGTCGAGGATGTTCACGGAAGGTAGCAGCTTGACGAGTAACGTGTAGTCCGGAGCAAAGTATGGAGCAATCTGTTCGGTGATTTGATTCGCGTCCTCAATACTTCGGGTGATCGCGTATAAGCTGAACGTCAAGACGTACGGGGTCGGGATGAAGTACCGGCGCAGTGACGTGTTTCCAGCAGACCGAATAGGCACCGTGCGCTGGTTCAGGCTGTTCAATTTTCGCGACGGGTCATATCGCATACCCGTCATTTCGAACGCATACCGGGGTAAGGTGATGCCGTTCTTGACGTTCAGGTTCGGGTCCTTGCGCAACCGGGCCAGCCACGAATCACGGGCCGAGTACTCGATAGGTACCGTGAACCGCTGTGATTCGTTGCCCGTGTTGTCGGCGTACTCATTGCGTGTCAGGATCGTCTGTGAGAACAGCGTCCCGAAAGACGTTGTGTACTTGCGAATGAGCCCGTGATAAAATGGTGTGAACACATTACACCCCAGTAATCGGATTGCGTTCCACCACAATCAAATCATCCTGTTGGTCCTTGATGTATCTATTGTCATCCACAGGATCATTCTTGTTGTCGATCACGTCTGGTTCGGTAGCCACAGTCCACTGGGCCATAGACGTACCACCGTGAAGAACGTAACCGGGTGCGAATGCCCCGACAATGTTGACTACTCGCAGGGTGTTGGTGGCAGGCGTCCATGATGCCACGGACGCCGAAGCACTGGCTGTCAGAATACTATCACCCTGATACACGGTCTCCCCTACGGAGAACGTTCCAGCCCCGCCCGGTGTCAACACCACATCGATGGCAAAGGCTTGGGTATCCTCGATGACATCGATGTCGATATCACCAGTGTTGACCTGCTCGTGACTGTAGACATGCAGTTCACAAGAGACCTCGTAAAAGTACAGCCCACCCAACGGATAGAACTGACCGGCTGCCTTTTCGTGCTCGATAAACTTGACTTCGAAAATGGCATCGATAGGGGGCGGAAGTAGAATCAGGTCGCCCTCATTCGGTCGCTGTTGGTTTTCGATGAGTCCGCTGAACGTGTCGCGCGAAATCATCAGATTCAACTTGTCGTTGACGCGGACACCAAACTTGCTGAGGAAGTCACCCTGCCCGTCCCATCCCTGTACGTTGTTGATGTAGACATCAATCTGGAACGTCTGCAGATAGTTGCGTAGGACATCTTCGGTGTAGAGGATGTCATCTCGACGCATGGTCAACGGCATGTAAATCGCCGGGAACGCATGCATACGGATAGCTTCTGTAGTGAGACTTTGAATCAATCGTTGTTCGTTTGAATCTGTCCACCAGTTCAAGTATGGTGATGGCATGGTCGACTCTTACGCGACAATAAAATGTGGCGGGGTTTCAAATTGCTCACGGATCTTCTGTTCCAATTCCATGGCTTCAGTCTTCCCCTCATCATAGAATTGCTGACCGTTCAGAGTAATACCACCCGGCATCGCAACTCCGTTGTACTTCAGGAGGTTCTGGCCCCACTGCTTCTTGACCAATGCCGTCGAGTAGTCGCGGAAGAATCGGTTCGTCCAGAGGTCACTATGTTCGTCTGGGTCAACAATGGCCTGTGCTTCAACGACGATGTAGCGACCCGGCACGATGTCCAGTTGCCAGTCGACGTCGATGTATAGCCGATGTGCATGCCGATTGAAGCGTACGTTAATGTCTCCAACGAGAAGATCATGCAACATTTCCATATGAGAACGAGTCATGTAGTAGGGTGTAATGGACCCACCACCCGACAACATGGACATGTCGTTCATCAGGTACTGATATTCGAACGAGAACATCCCGGCCCCAGAGCCAGTACCCCATGCCCCCAATCCCAATACCCGGACAACGTTGCGAATCTTCGGGTTACACGTGACATACTCATTATCGACGTCACCTAACACGATAGACTGCACGGTTCCAGTCGCGCCACTTTGGCTCCCTATAACTGTCTCACCCACCGTAAATCTTTGATTGCTGTCGATTTGGTCTTTGTAGGTGAACTGTACCGTAGTCGTATTTGCTTGTGTGTATACCAGCCCCCGACAATTACTTGTACTGCCAGTCATCAACTCACCGTTCGCAAACGAACCAGTCGATGGCGTCGCCAATGTCAATGTCGACGCTGTCAATTGATGTTTGAGATAAATCGTCTCTGAGGCATCATAGTGATAGTCTTGCATGAACTCCAGCGCATCATCGATGCGGTCGTCCATTTGACTATCCTCGACGTTCACCGTGATAACCGGTTCCCCCAGACGAGTCTTGATGTACGTCTTCAGTTCGGCACGAGAAGTTGGTAGGGCCATGTGAGTATTTATTCCTCGACGACTGCAGCATCAGGTGCCACAACACTAACTTCTGCCGATGTATTGACGGTTAAGGATTGTGCCAACAAAGCTGCTTCCGCAGCGTCTCTGGCTTCAGCCCTATTGATGTAATCAGAATACAGTGCGGCATACACCAACGATGCAGGGACATACTGTCCGGTAGGTTCTTTGGTGACCACATCTCGCAACTCAATCACACCATTGGCATTGACAACTCCCCCTAGTGGTGGACCTGTCACTGCAGTAGTAGTGATAACGTTGTTAGAAAGGATCACCACATCTTCTTCAATGTAAAATACTTTAGGTAGTTTGTTGAGAGAATTTTCCATGATGACATGGAATGCTCTACGATACGTACTACCACTGATAGGAGATTCTCGATAGAGAGCCATGTACTTATACTCGTGACGGCGGTAGAGACAATTCTAAACGATGCAATCTAGACTCTAGTTGCTCGATGTGATGTTGTTGCTTCTTGACAATAGCCGTCAGAAATACCGTGGCTCTGTCATACATTAAGCTGTTCGGTCGACCTTCCGTGTCATATACAACCATTCCACGGAACCCCTTGTCGTGAAGGTCTTCCGCTAGAAATCCATAGTACTGCCCTGATTCGGGGGACGTCTTATCACGATATACAATAGGGTCGACTGCTAACCATGACATCGGATCAATGTGCGAGTCCAGTGGTTGGATATCTGTCTTATACCTCAATGACGACGAGATATATTGGAGAGCCCCTGTTCCCGCATCAATGACAACTTGTCCACCTGATGCCACTGACGTTAGATCGAAATACGCCGTTTTCCATTTTTTAGAAGTCGAGCCTAGATAGTACGTTGCAGAATCATGAGGGTAAATGTTATGCATGTTAGTGACATTTACACCGTCCCATTGTAATACCCATCCCACTGAAGTATCATACAAACCTGATTGATTTGAACCGTTAGACATGTACACATGTCGAGTGTTGATAGCATACCCACCCCATCCATTTTTACCAGATCCATAGCACATGACATGACCATATGTCCCGGCCCCGGAATCAACACTCCACAGTCCTCGACTATACGCTTCAAAATATACTCCAGTGTCTCCTAGTGCACGAAACCAATTGGCATATCCAGAACCTAACAGATGAAGATTTCCAGTATCTGACGACAACGACATCAGTGTCACGTCAGAGTGATTTTCCCATAAGAATCCGTGCGTTGCTGCACTTGCTGCACGAAATCGAAGATGCCAGCCAGTACGACCTGACGCCAAACCTTGCGATGCTGTATTGTTATTTAACGATTTAAGTGCACCGGACTGGGCCATGTAGATACCCCAGTTGGAGTCTGCAATATCATACATGTAAATACCACGCGTACTACCACCATCTACGGTGCCTTGCACACTAAACTTTGCCCATGTAGGACTGTTAATATTACCGGTAACACTTGTTGCAGATCCTACAACATTGCCAGTAAGTACTCCCTGCACGACAACATTTTGGGTAAACGTTTTTATTCCAGCAAACGACTGCGTTGTGGTTGATACTGTCCCGTTCGCTGTCGTATTGGCAACGGGCACATTGATCGTAGTGCCAATAATGGTTCCTTGTACGGTCAAGTCACCGCCCACTACCATGGAACCATTGGCATACATCACTACGTTTGAAGTCGTATTACCAACTTGAAATGTAGTGTTGGACAGAGAAATAGCCGAGGATACACCATTACCAATCAGAGTGGCCCCTAATCGGAGGCCGCTCTGATTGATATCAGTGATGAGGATGTTGTACGCATCCACCCATTCCGTCAAGGAATTGGTGTTGGCATTGATCGAAAGATGTGTGTAGGCTGCCATGGGGCTTTACCTACTACTTAGGAGATTTTCTACGGTTCGTCTTCTTGACCGGAGGTACTACGTCAACCGAGTCAGTTGAAGCCACCACCACATCCTGACGGTATAAGTGCGTGGGTGGTGCAGACGACAACGCCGCAAGGCTAGTAGCAATCGGACTCGGGATATACGTCTCACCCTTCAACGTCTTCACTTCAGACCACAGGGATTGCACAATCGCCCACAGTACCGGGATCATATGCTCGCCAGATACACCGAGCGAGTCTTCGTGTCCCAAAACAATTTTGGTTCCCAGTACGTCGTCAATCTCAGAACGAATTTGCTGTGCAGCAAAACCCGGAACAACTTTACGGTCTACGTCTTCGGTCCGGAAATACAAGAACGGATTGACGCGTTCCAGCAAGGTGAGCGGATTTGGGATCGATGACGCCACGACAGTCTTGTATCGAATGTCAGATGAGACCACCGGGGGGTTGACCAGATAGATGTACCGCCACTGTTCCAAAAATGACCCCCCGTTATCACCTAAATCATAGGTCCCGTTGGCACCCGGATATACATGACCCCGAAGTGTCGAGGACCCCCACACACTTAGTGACGTTCCAGTGTACGAGGCACCGCCCACGCTGACGGCCGAATCGTCTACGAAAAAAGGAATACGCCCACCGACAATGAAATCAACTTTGGATTCTCCGTGATACGCACGAACAATAGACTGACCATTGACAACATCGTATCTGGCACCAAATTCAATCGCATCAGAACTTGCGTATATACCAGCGTTTGTCCCGGAACCATTCGTAATCTTCAGTGACGGTGCACCCGGCAACCCTGCCGGAATAGAAATTTGACCCGGAAATGTATACGTCCCTGATGCAAACGTTCCAGCAGGAACTCCGGATGTTGCGGCAACTGAACCCGCCGACCCACTGATGCTGTGAGTCCACGACCCACCCGCGTTCAACAAATTGCGAACAAATGCCGTCGTGGCAATACTGGTATCGTTCGATGACGTCGACTGTGTTGCCGCCACCGATGCAGAGGTCGCAGAGGTCGCAGAGGTCGCCGTCGTAGCTGACGCGGCAGAACCAGTAATGCTAATAGGCCACGTTCCCGTAGCTCCGACACCATTCGTTTTGTTCGGAGCGTAATTGGTAAAATTGCCGGAATGGAGCAAGGTATACGAGACTGCACCAGCACTCCATCCACCAACTTTTAACACATTGTCTGTATCTAATCCAAAGTATACGGCATACTGACCGGGGCGATGAAACGCAATCATCGCCGCGTGTAAGTCGTTAACACTGTTGATTTCCAGTGCACCAAGACCAGTGGTTGTCTGTGCAACAAGACCGGCCCCACTTTGAACCGTCTTGCGTCCTGTAATCGTCTGAACCGTTGTTGTATCAACGGCACCAGTCACTGCACTTGCGGAGAGACTAACATTACCGCTACCATCTGCAGCTTGCCCATTGACCGTTACAACTTTCGCAGCGGTATGTGTCGTAGGGATACTTGTTCCGCGCCACTGACCCGACGTCACAAACCCCGTCGAATTGACAACGAACACGGAGTTCACGGTCAGCGATCCAGCCGGAATGGATACTCCAGCGTTGAATGTCGACAGTCCGTTAAAAGACGTAGTGTTCTGGAAGGTTGACGTCTGTCGAACCGTCAAGTATCCAGACGTCGCAATACTGTTCGACCCGATGAAAACATTTCCCTGAAGCGCCGCATCACTTGTTGCAGTGAGGAGTCCTGCAACATTTAACGTATTGGCAAAAGTGACTTGCCCACCTACGTTCAGTGTTGTTGCTACATTGGCTGCGTTGGAAAACGTGGCAGCCCCTGCGACGGTGATCGTATTGGCAAACATTGCTGCGCCAATATGATCTGATGTATTGGCCATGGTCACTGCACCATTGACCGTGACCGTATTTTGAAGGGTAGTCGCACGAAGTACTGCAAGGGTATTGGCAATGGTGACGGCGACATTCGAAACCAGAATACCGGTTCCAGAAAATGTGACCGACGCAGCATTGACCGCTACCGTACCAGAGATGTTTACGGGACCACTTTGTGTCAATGTATTTGTGATTGACACTGCACCAGAGATTGTAGTGGCTCCAGAGAGGGTAATAGGAGCCGCGATATTCGCCGTGGCCGTTCCACCAATAGTGATATTGGTATTGACGTTCAACGATGATAGAAAGAACGTCCCGGACAGGGCGGTATTACCAGTGACCGCTGCTGGCGACGCCGTCGCTTGCCCCTGCAGAAACACTGCGGTGTTCGCAACATGACTGATGAGATTGTTTGTTGCGCTCAACCACGTGTTGAACGTATCTGACGTTTGAATAATTGCAGGTAATGGCATGTGAAAGTCGGCCCTTTACGACTGGTTGGCGGCAGTCTTCTGTTGATTTTGGTCGACCAGTTGTTGAATCGATGACACCACATTCAGCAACAAGCGTTCATATTTATCGAACCGCGCATCAATCTCTTTGAATCGCGTTTCAATCTCGTTCTGTTGTTGCACCAGACGACGACGAGATGCTCTGTCTGTACGGTGCCTCATAAGCTCAAGCTCATCAGTCACGACCAATGCCTTCGACTCAGTATCTCGTGCAAGTTGTTTTTCAGTAGTCTGAATGAGTGGCATGATATTATCTATTGAAATTACTCGTCTAACGCAATGACACGAAGATTACGCAAACGAGGCACGACAGTCGGGTCGGTTGAACGCAAAACAATTTTAATAGCAAACGTGTGGAAACGGTCATATGTGTTCCCCCCCGAAGTGTACGAGGCCGTATTGGTCGCGGTCTTGAACTCATACTCCCGGAAATGTTGCGCATGGTTCGCAAACATCTGTTCTTGACCGACTCGTGGCAGCATGCGCGTCCACGACTTATCGTCGAAGTTTTGCGGGTCTCCAGTAGCCAACGCTTTGTAATACACGTCAATGTTGGTTCCGCTCGGACGGTTGGCACTGAAGTACACTTTCAGGTCACTGGCATCAAACCCATCCGCCAACGTCACTCGACGCGTGATGTATCGTGCCTTCTGCTCACCCACGATGTCACACTTGGCACTCGTCTCACCTCGGTATTCGATGACCGCATTCGTGGTAAACGCCTGTGACCATCCCACCGTAGGTGTTTGTGTGTATCCAGTACCAGCCGATGACACCGTGATAGATTCCACTTGCCCGCTTGTGGCGTTACAGGTCGCGGTGGCAACCGCCCCAGATCCATTCCCCCCTGTAATGGTCAGAGAGAAACTCGTCGTGCCAATTGGGTTCACAACTCCCGGATTCTTGATAACAAATCCGTTGCTATACAAGCCACCATCGTCAATCTTATTCTGGCTGACAATCAACGACATTCGTTCCATGTCGTAAATCGGGGACACTGCCGTGTCGGTCGTCCCTAATGTGGCCTGTAGCAGTGCCGAATTCGCAGACCCAGAGACCAATAGCTTGCGTTCCCCAAACCCACCAATCGACATATCGATGTCTTCGCCCGTACGTACCGCAATCGGTAGTACCGTAGACGACACCGCATTGCGAATACCAAACTGATGTCTCGTCGTAGGCGAGGTCGCATCGAAGTCGACATGGCCGGTTTCGATGTGCACCATATCAACCAAGGTGTTGGCCGCAGGAACACTACCCAGACCAAACATTGCCGTACCCGTAGTACCGAACTCGGCTCTGTTGAGAACAAACATCAGATCCTCATACTGCTCTGCGGTCCACGTGCGAGCGTTCTGTGACTTGAAGAACGACCCGGCATAGGGCTGGTCACTGATAATCAGATCGCTATTGATGACCTGCTTGCGTACCTCACCCACAAACACTTCATAGTTGAAACTGTTCGTCAGCACGACAATGGCATACTCCGTACCCGGTGCCAGATACACCAATGAGGGGAACGTGAATCGCGTAGCATGCCCAGATACATCTGGGTTTGGCGTGACATTCGCCGGTACCTGATTGATACTCGGCTGACTGACTGGAGTACCCGGAGTCGTCTGGAGACGGTTCGGCGAGACCACCGCTTCAGCAAACGGCACCACTGCATCGGCTGAAGGATATCCATTTACCGTGGGACGAATCTGGACGATAACCGGAAGACCGCTAGGGTCTACCTTGGCGAAGAACAAATCGACACTGTGAATGAAAATACCGGATGGATACTTGCGTGCATCCACAAGGAATGTCTGGGCGAGTGGATCGATGTATACACCAGACGCCACCAGTGACAACGACGGACTACTGGTTGTCGTCACCGAACTGACTTCAGACACTTGCTTCTTATCGAACGTGATATTCCGCGTTGACACTACGGTACGCTCGACCGTCTTGGTCTGACCGCTGGCCTCGTACACACCTTCGGCGAACGTCTTAGCTGACGCAGCCGCACTGCTATCAGACAGACGGAACACACGACGTCCGGTGTTGAATCGTCCCGCAGGTAGTCGGAACAGACCAGTAAACGTGCCGGGCACGCGAGTAGGGTCTGTTACTACCGTGCTCAGATTATCGGCCTGTAGCTGACCAATCGAATACTTTGCGCCAACCAACCCACTTGTGGCTGTGAGTGCAGGGCTCACGGTAGCCGTTCTGGTTCCACTGTTGTACGCCGTGATAACCGTACGTTGGCCTGCACCCGGTCCTGCCGTCAAGAACAACGTCTTCCCCACATACCCGTCTACCGGGATACCGGCTGCACCTGCTCCATAATCGAGTTCAACACTCGTGATAGATGAACCGGATCCCGGTCCTACGACGACTCCACTGTGGCTAGTGTACGTCGACACGGTTGTCGAGGCACCACTACTGACCCCATTGACCGTAGCCCCTGCAGCAAAATTACCTTGACAATCGACCAGTCGCAACACATTGGCACTGATGGCGGCTACCATACCAGTCCCTGTGGTCGGACCCGTACCAGACGTAATACGCTCACCAACCTGATACGTCGCAGCAATAGCGTTACTGGCCACCGTCAATTCATTGGCCTTGTCGACAAAGTTGGTGACGTCTACTCCATCAAATGTCGCGAGTAATGTGGCTCCCGGTAACATTCCGGTTCCCACAACGACAACATCCTTGGCACGCATGAACGGTACGACAGAGATATCGACAATACGCTCACCGAGATCGGTGCTGATCGTACTTGCCTTCGCTGTGATATTGCTACCCGTGCGCTCCATACCACGAGTCGTGGACTCGGTCGTCTGGATAACATCTACCCACTGATTGCGTAGCTCACCTCGCATGAGATCAGAACCCAACTGCATTCCGACGACGGCTACCGATTCTTGTGTGACTGTTGGTTGACCGACCCACATTGTACGCCAGTCACCCCACACGGTACCGAACCCAATCTCCTCCCAGTTGTCTTGCTCACCGGCAAGATTGCGGGACACAGTCGGCAGTGTCGTCGTATCCATCCAGATGTCTGACGATGGCGTCAACTGCATCTGTCCGTTCCAAGTCGACACATTGAATGGATTGATGTTCACGGACTTGGATGCCAGTGGCTGCGTGATGACTGGTGTCACAGAGTACGACAGCGTCACCATCGTGTTTCCGGTCAGAGTCACTCCCGTGCTGGTATCCGACAGATACCCACCGAAATTATACGCGTTTGACGAGAATCCCGGACGCAATTCGCGGCGAACTTCGTCAATGGCACAGGCATAGTCGACATCATCCACAGCACCAATAGCATGGGATGAAAATGGATCGACGAGAATACCGTTCTTGAACCGCTCGATATCATTGTCGTCATACTCTGGCTGCTGTGCAGTGACCTGCTCCAACATGCTCAGCGAGACGTAGTATTCCAGATTGTCGATGCGCTTTTCCAGACGACCAATATCGCGCATCGTGTATCGACGATGGTCGATAGGCTGCACCTGAACAGCATTGACATCAGCCGTGTACGGTGGGTACGTGACGATATACAGCGTCATACCATCCGATGCATCGGCCGGAGCCACTGGACGCAAGGCAGGCTCGCCCTGAAGCACCTGAAGCTGACGCTCCTTGGTCAGAACAACCTTGTCAACCCGTGGGAGGTAGTAGTCGAAATCGGCTGTGTATACCCCTTCTGGGTCTGGGAGCGTACGAGCAGCAAACGTCGCCGTCGAGTTGACGTACGGGTTGCTGGTCGATGCCGTGTTGGCAGCCGCCACGTTAGCCGTACGCACAGGACGGAAATCGACGACGCTACGCAGAGGAATCGTCGTACCACTGTCAGGGTCCACGAAGTGGGGAATGTCGCCAATATCAATACCCACGTAACTCTTTGGGGTAAAGTATGGGCTAGCATTGAGGGAGCCACCACCCTGAATCGAGTGACCAAATCGGTTGACGACTACCAGCATGGCGTTTGCGGTCGGATAGTGCGTCGAACCCGGCTTGAGAACCAATGCCGCATGGTCATAGCACCACGGACGTTGTCCAGTATCCAACGTGTAGTTTGCCGTGACATCCACCCACGAATTGGCGTTAGCAACTGTCGGAACGGCCCATACCTTCAACACCTCGGTCACGTCCGGAACACCTAGTGTAATGGTCCGCGAAGACGAGACGTTCACCGTGTTGATAGCGATATGCCCTCGATTGTTGGCATCATCTGTCACCGCAGAGTTGAGAATACCCCCTGATGTATTGACGCTAGCACTGGAAGTATTACCAAGATACAACGTCTTGACAAGGTCCCCACCGATACCATCGAGCTTGGCGTATACCGTCAATGGCGTTCCGAACGAGGCCCCCGGAATCACAAGGGTGGCCGTCGTATCGGAGACCGTCAACGTTGCAGATGCCCCCACCAGAGAAACGAATGTCGTATTGTTAGATACGGCAAAATTCGTATAGGCAAATTGAACCGGGGCAAACTTGGACCCATCGGAAACGGACATCACGACCGTCGTATGAGTCGCATTGGTGGTAGGCGACACACTGAACTTCCGAATACCTTCGAATGTTTGGTCAACGATACTGTTAGCAGACGTCGAAATCCATGACTGTGGATACGGAAACAGTAGCGAGGTGCTATTGGTTCCGTACATAATAGTGTTACCACTGCGGTCGATGCCTGCTCGGCTTAGTAGATGTGTTGACGCACCCTTGGCCTTTGTACTACTTTCAGTGATACCACGAATACACTTGTCGCTGAATACCACCGTCACCGCACCAGTGGCGTTAATGCGATTGAGGAATGCCTTAGTATCAACAGTCGACGTTACTGTACGAACCGTCGAATTGGTCACCGTTGCCGTTGAAGATAGAACTCCATACGATACACGACCACCGTCGATATCGGTCAAGATCAACGTTGCGCCTTGATAGGCATTCGCTGCCGTGGGGAGAATCGACACATTGGTCGACGCTGAATTTTGACGCAAGGCGACTGTTCCAGCGTTGGCGTCAATAGTGATGTTGGTCAACTGGGTATCGTTGGTTCCCGTCGTCACTGTAAAGTTCTTCGTCTGGAACTCGGCAGCCACAAGATACATTTTGTACACAGTATTGGCATCACCCAATCCACTGGCATAATTCATGGCACGAACGCGAGCCGTACCAATCTGACTAGCCGAATACAGTGTGGCAGAGGTAGCGTTGATACCAGCAAAATCTACACTGTGAAGATCAACTTTCTCCAAGGTGTCAATATCAAACAGCTTAGCATTTTGATTGACGTACAGAAACGGACCGTAGAATTGACCAATGGTATAGTTGTTGTGACGAGCCACAGTGCGTGGCCGCAACACTTCCAACTTAGTTGTACCGAGTGTCTGAAACTCTAGACCTCGGACATACGCCTTTCCAGACTCTAACTCTAAGTTGAGTCGGTCATCAGAAATGACTGTAAACGGTGTGGCCGTCGCTCCTACTGAAAACGCCGAATTGGTCTGGAGTGTCGTGTTGTTCGTAATGAGTGTAATGGTACGTTGTTCACCATTGACTACGATACGGTCGCCAATCTCCATCTCAGATGCGAACAACGTTCCAGTACCAGTGACCACATTCCCAGAGGCACTTACATCAATCTGCCCGGTCACATTGGGTACCGCTGTCGATGGGTTGTGATCTTTGACGGTCAATCGAAACGGAGTGACTACGTAGTCGCCAGACTCATCGTACGTACGACGCGCCAAGGTCTCTTCAATCAATGTGGGAGCAAGTCGGTCTGTGGTCTGCTGCAAGACCCCATTGATAACACGCGCGACTTCGATGAAGTCCGCATCTGCATTATGATCAATAACCGTCGAACCCGGACCTCCAGTCACCGGACGAGCCACCAGCGTAGCCGACAACTTCAACCGATGAGCACCCGGTGCCGCATAGTTGGTGGTCCCTAGCGCCGGGTCATTTAGGCTTGTGTCTTCTTCAGGAGTGATGATCGATTCATCGAGAACAAATCCCACCCTCGCCGACGCCGAAGCACTATTCGTACTCAACACCACCGTTTGGCGATTGACATCAACGAGGTGACCCCGCAAAAAGAACACCCCATCATCAACCGAAAACACACATGCCGGTACGGTGTGTACTGGAGACGGAGCCAAAATCATGTCGGCTGTACCATCAGTACCCACAAAACTGACAGACTCCCCACCCACAAACGTGTCAGCGGTCAACATGGAAACCAAGACCGCTGCATACGTTTGCCCGTTTTGCGGACTGACTTGAACAACTTGTCCCTCGGCGAGACTGGTCGCACCACGGGCCAATCGACCCGTTGTCGTGGTCGTGTTGAAAAAGTTAGCGATGTCAACACTATCTTTACGAACGACCTGTAGAGACACGACATTGTTGGAGAACGTTAGGTTTCCTCCAGTGACTGCCGCACCTTCCTTGAAGATACCGGAACCTAGCTGTTCAATCTGATTTTGCGCAATGGACTGAAGCTGATTGAGTTCGCGAGTCTGAACCGGAACACGAGGCCGGAAAAGGATTTGATGAAACCCCTTCTCGGTATCGTAATCATTGAAGTACGGGCTGCTCGCGAGAACTTGAGTAGTGGTGTTCGACAGGGACATGCCGGGGGTATCCTTAGAACGACAGAATAGTGCGAATCACTTCGGTTTGGTTATTGGCTCTCGTGATCGGCACTCGCTGATCGACGTACAAGATGTCACCAGAAAACGGTTGAATCTCTGGATATGTAATAGCTTCTACTGTCGCTACTGCACCAGAGGCCGATACTGGAGGAATAAAAGGTTCCGGGATGGCCGACACAACCGTTGTTGGTCCAACACCGTGTCCATTGGCACTCCCATTCCCGATTCCATATACGGTCTCAGATACGACAAACGTACCATTAACATTGGTCAAACGTAATACATTATCTTCAATAGATACGACAACACCATACGCTTGTGAATTGGCTGACTGTTGCCACACAATTTCATCAATGGCAAATTCTGTCATCCGAGGAGACACTCGCAATTCCAATGTCTGCCTATATGTATTTGCAGTCGCCACCGTGTTTGTGCCGTATAATAGAGGATTACGCACAACTCCTACTCGTCTGTAATTATTACCAATCATCAAGTCACCATCAGCCGCACCATCCAATTCGACCGATAACATGACCTGTTTAGCTAGTAATTCTTCAACCAAGTTGATGCCGTGGTTAGTAATATAATATGTACCGGTGGTATTGCTAAAGCTATTCCGTGGAGAAATAATAGCAGTAGCCGTAGCGCCAGTCCCAGTGTTGCTCGTTACAATGTCAATGGATGCCCATGTGTAATCTTGACCACCGGCCACCACATTGATTCCAATCATCTTATTACCAGAGATGACTGGCTGTATCACAGCGCCGGTCCCATCTCCAGTGACCACAGCGGTAACGTCGCCTGTGTATCCAGTACCTTCAGAATCCACGACGACAGACTGAATCGACCCGTTACTGACACTACGTGCCGCGTTGAAAATCGTATACGCATCAGATACTTCACCTTCAACGGGATTGCGTACAGGCATCCATGACGTTGTAACAAATTTCTGCGCGTCGTCCGTAGAAATCGTATACAGATACTTCCACAAATAATTGTTGAGGTCACCGACAGAACTTACCAACGTCGTGACATCCCCACCAACTACAGGTTGCGCAAGACTCTTGGAGGCTCCAGAAGTAGCATTTGTACGACCATCATGGATACACTTGAAGACCGCACGTTCTGGTGCCGGTGTCATCATATAGAATGCAGCATTGGCCAATGTACTTTGAGGAGTCCGATGGTCGTACATGACGTACTGTGCATTGGCTTCCCATCCATGAAACGGTACTACATGTGCGACGTCGTTCGCAGTAATACGACGAAACGCCATGATATCCCGCCAGTGCTCGAATGCCGTATTCCCTGTCGTATCTACAGGAGTGGGAACAACACTATCACCTTCCGGCCACGAGGTAGGACGTCCGATGAACAAATAGTAGACATCGTTGGCCGGTTCTACGAGCGACTCGACGAACTGTTTGGCATGATGGACTCGTAGCTTTTCATGGACGATTGCCGACATCTAAACACACTCCTCACAGGTATGTAGGGATTGTCCTAATTCTTTTATGCACCACCGAAGTCGATACCATACTCTCCACCGTATCCACTATCCGTGACGACTTCAGGAATGCTACCCGTGTATGAAATAGAAATAGTCGTATCAGACATCTGTGCCGGAGTGGCTAAGACTGACGTTACCGTTTGTCTAGCCAACAACAATCCTCCCGCAGGATGTACATGCCGATGTACCACATCCTTGTAGGCACTGATATCCTTCTCGACGGTCACGACATAAGAAAACGGCTGATACTTGGTAATATCTTGGAGGTACTGGTCTGAGGAGGTTTCTCCTCTCGTACCAATGAATCGACCCGTCGGAGGGGTGTACAACCCACCCAATACCAGTTGCAATTCTGCCCCCGACCCACTTCCACCAGACACCGTAAAGGTGTCGGCATCCGTATACCCGGCACCCGATGCCGTCACTTCCACAAATCCAATTTGTCCCGTTGCAACATCTGGAGTAATTACGGCTGGTCGGTATGGAATATTTTCAACCCCACCGTGAATATCAATCAATATGGTATTGCTCAATGCGGTACCGTTTGCCGCATATAGTACAGGAGGCTCTTCGACACCTACCGATGGAGGACGAATAACATAATCTGATCCTACGTCGGTGACTGTAATGGTTCGAACTTTTCCGACAGGTGTTCGCTCAAGTAAGCTACTTGAGTTCATCGTCATGATTGGTTCAACCGACAACTGCGACAAGATTTGACTAATGGGCGACGACAAGTTTGTCAAGTACAATGCACTCGACGCATTACCTGTTCCTAGTGCCCCTGTCGTTGTGCTACTCCAATCCTGCCAATCGAGAGTGACAGAATTAGGTGGTAGTACTTGCTGCAACGAAATACCAATTTCATAATAATCAACAGTCTCTCGTGATGAGACTGCAAATGTTTCTAGACCCGTTGCCGAATCGATATCATCAAATAACAACACACTATTTTCAGATGTACCAGTTTCAACAATCAGTGAACCCGGATAGATAGACGACACATATGCCGCCAGTCCAGACCCACCGGTACCACTATTGTCAACGACAACAGACAACGCGTTGACATAACCTTCACCCCCATCGTTGATAGTAATACCTGTCAAATCTGTATTCTGTAGGGTCGTGACACGACCAGCAGCACCAGAACCACCTCCCGTCGCAGGAGGAGGAAAGATGATGTCGCCAATGTCATACCCAGAACCGCTACGCACGACACGGAACCCGATTACCGATCCTGATATGGTTCCCGTGATGGCACTTGGGTCATTTTCCGGTACGGTGGAAAAGAATTCACCGGCCTGAAACTTTGTTCCAATAACATCTTCATTTGTCAACACATAGTCATATACTACGGTTGACACTCCTTCTGGAGGAGAACCAAAAGCAGAAATGATAATACGGCTTCCATCATCAAGCGGGTTATCACTATTCAGTAATAGGTCCCCGCGCTCTTGGTTTTCAATAACATCATCAACATAGAGCGTAGCGTACTTTGTATTTCCCACGTATGTGGTAGACGCACGCAACACGGTTGCCCGAGCCCGGCTCGTCTGTCCAATGATCTGTCGAGTCTCAACACTCTCGGCAGGTAGTAACGGGTCAGTCAACTGGACTTGGACACTCGTCGATTTTTCGTACTGACCATCGGACGTACGAAACACTTGCTGACGAGGATAATCTAATTGAATTTCTTCGTTGTACAGTGCACGAAATAGAAACCGGTACGCCGCTTCACTACCACGAGCCTGATAGAAATCAATGATTCGCGAAACTAATTGATCAGTAGTAATTTCACCATGAGGCAGATCCCGCAAATACGTATCACGAAAATAGACCTCAAAATCTGTGAGTGTCGTCTTTGGGTCTGTATATGACAGTAACTGTCTCAGTGCACCAGCCGACTGTCGTTGGCTGACATTAATCTCCCGGCTATACGTGTTGGCAAAATACGTCCGTACAGGTAGATCATAGACTACCATTGCCGTGGCATTTGTCACGGATCTTACTGTAAAAATATCCGAGCCTATCTTAATACGGTCATTCTCGACTAAGGTAGTAAAATCAGTACTACCACCCACAATCGTCGACACCCCGGCTTGTACCGTCACCACCCCATTTTGTGACGTGAAGGTAGAAGCAATCGGTAGATTGTCAACTTGCTCTAAGAACTCAAAGTATCCAGTGAGAAAGTTGACTAACTGTGGATATTCGGCCTCGATAAAGTCTGGAACAACTTGCCCTAATCTTGTCGAAGTCCGATGATGTACCGCATTAGAGAATGTCGACATCTGCCATTCCTAGTTAGAACCCACCCGACCCCAACGCCCCACCAGCCGTCACACGACCAAACGTCGTGTTGGTACGGTTGAGCAAGTCTGAAACCGGAGTGACAATGATGTTGTCGGCTGGAATGAGAATGATTTGTTCTCGTGACGGTACAATATCCGATTCACGTGGGATGACCCGAATCCGCAACTCCCCTAGTAGATTTGTTGTGACATTGGTTGGACGGAATGCCGTGAAATTCAATTTACCATTTTCAAAGTCTACCGTCCCAACATTACTGTACGTCAAAATTCGGTTGCCTGCAGCATCATCCCGATATACATGAAGTTTGTTTCCATCATTCTCCACATAACAGGAACGACGTACTAGTCCAGTAAAGTCAGGATGGGAAAACAACTGCATCCCAATACGAGTTGTAACACTAACAACATTCGTTGTGGTGTCTGGTTGATAGATTGGGTTGCCAAACTTTACGGTATAGAATGGAGCAGATGTATTGATGGTGATGCGCTTCTCCAATACGACCCGTGTCAAGTTACTCTGAATCGATGGGTCAGCCTTATCGATAACCGTCATCAATTTACTGTATCGAAAATATGAACCGAACTGTCCAAGTTCGTCCTGCGCATACGTACCAATAGCTGTTGTGACTGCTCCTCGGATACCTTCAGCAGAGAGCACGGTCAGACCGGGACTATAGCGAACCTGTGTATCAACCACCACATAAATGTAATCTGGGTCCACCATCTCGTACGCGAGCGTCGGGAGTGACTTGGGTTGGAGAATCGTTTGCTTGATACGATTCTTTTGGGTCGGTCCAAATCGCTGAGCATTGACCGGCTTGATCGCCACAAACAGTGTCCCGTACGTAGGGGGGTCATTGTCTTCGCCACCCCACACAGACACCGAGTCGATCCCAGATACCTCTGCCAGCAAGACGGCGCGAGCATCGGATGCCGTAACCACACGACCTTGCGTCTGATAGATGTTTGGTGCACTCCGCTTGATACTGGCGATTGTCTCGCGAACCGCGCCACCGTACGCTGGGACATTGACATTGTTCAGCGTCACGCTCACATTGGTCGTTGGAGACACATTACCCAACGCCGACCCAGCATACGTGAATGTATTGGCACCATTCCCTTCATTCCCGCGCGTGTTCAAGTAGTCAACCGTGACCACCTGATTGGCGACCAGTGACCGTCCAAGTCGACCATCTCCAAACTGCAGTTCCCACGTACCTTCATTGGTTTCAAACAAGAAGTATACATTCGACGTGGCATTAACTGTGACGGCCGATGTGGCACGTTCAAACACGAAGCTCGTGTTACTGGATTGGTTTGGTCGTACCGACACCGTCATAGTTCTGGTGTCAACGTTTTGATTCAGTAATGTAAACGACGTGGCTGACGGATTCGACCCCACCGTAAACACCTGTTGAAGTTTTGTCCCCTCGTAGAGTTCTACCTCGCTGAACCGTACGGTACTATTACCGTCAGCACGAATCGACTGGTCGGTCACCGTATAGAAGGTGTAGGTATTTCCAGAGACCGTGGTATTGAATGGAGAATACTTTGGCAGGACAATCGCCCCTTCCACCGAACTCAATCCACCCACAGTAATGTCCACCACCGCCAACGCCCCTGCAGCAGACCGAGGAATATAGCCAACCTGCCGTGCTGCGGCCACAACCGAATTGCGAATTTGTGCCGTAGGCAGGAACGCTTCATTCACAGCGAAGTTCACGTACCAGCCATGGAAGTAGGCGTCGTACGCGAGCGCATCGATGAGAATCGATAGAGCAGATCCGTCGAAGTTGTAGTCCTTCAGCGTGTTCTGGTTCTGTAGGAACTGCTTGAGGTTCGCACGGACGGTATCGAAGTCAAGTGGTGCAATCTGAATTTCTGTGGGAATTGGCACTATAACACCTCGTTAACGTAGCCGTCGCAACACAATCGACGATGTGACCAGATTCGGGCGGTTGTAGACAAAGAATCCCACATTCACAATTAGCTGATGTGGGTCAATCTGCTCGCCGTTCGGTCCAGTTCCTTCGTAGATATCGACAAACTTGAGTTCTGCTCGTGGCTCGTGTTGATCAATAACTTCCTTGATCGTCCGAGCCAAAATAGTTTTGGTGACGGCGTCCAGTGGTTCGAACAACAGTCGAGACACTGTACTCCCAATCGATGGCTGAAACGGTCGTTCAAACAACGACGTCAGGACTAGCGACTTCACACTTTGCAGTACTGCCTTCTCGTCCTCGACGAGAGTCAGGTCGCGTGAAAGTTCATCTTTCTCAAACGAAATATTGAAATCGCTATAGAGGGCCATTGGGTTTATTTATGGGTCAAGGAACACGCCGCCCGCGTCACAGAGGTTGGTCTGGTCGATCCATGCGCTAGACGGGTTAGAGCCATATCCTGCGTGAGCCCCACCTACGATATCCATAATCTGGACTCGCTTGTCGGTATCCCACGACCCGCCACCCTTGGCACCGGTCGGGTTCAGGATAGCTACTGCGTCGCCTGATGGGTCTCCACTGTTGCCACGGACGCCGTTCATACCCACGGCACCAGTACCGCTGCTTGGTGCCCCGTAGCCTCGTGCACGGATGACCACTTCACGAGCGAACTCCACCATGGCTGTACGGTCTGGGTTCTGCGCCATCTCCAAGTACTCGGGAATTTGTAGTAGATCATCAACCGCACGAACCACGGCTCCCTCGGACGTATGGATGGGCACATAGACCTCACCTGTAATCGGATGCGTCTTACACTGTGCCCCACCAGCATTCCCACCTCCAATAGAGGCAGGGCCACTAGTCTGCTCTGGTGTATTGACATCAACTGGATTCAATCGCGCAGTACGTGACGCCATGGTCTGAGCAAAGTACGACGCCAATTCGGCATCCTTCTTCGCCTTGGCCAAGTCCGCTGCACGAATAGAATCATCGGTGTAATCCGTGTATAGATGTAACCCGTCGATAAACTGATCGTTAAACGTCTTAGTCAAGACGATTCGACGACGACCTTCAATGGCAAATGAGATATGCAACCACGACTGCTTCGACCCGATGTTGGTATGACACAACACCAACTGGTCGTACATGACGTTGTCTCGTACCCACTTGGCAATCTCGTAAATGGTATCGTTACCAACACTCCACGTCAGGTCAATCGCCTCTCCGCGCTCATGCTGGCTGTTCCCGGCGTTCTCCACCCGGAATGCTTCTAGGATGCGAGGTGTCCCATACCCGGCCTGTAGTGTGTAGTCGGCAATAGGCTGATACACGTTTTCGGCCAGTAGGACCAACCGATACATGATTTCATCTTCTAGTAGACTACGCTGACGGACAAGGACAGACGTTGGCGTTACCGATAACAACGGTTCGCTGGCCTGTGTAGACGATGTCACCACATCAGGCGACTGGGCCGCAGCCTTCTTCGCATCGAAGAACCGTGGTGACGCCTTAAGCTTCGTAAGCGTCTTGAACAACTGAGGTTTGGGTGGTACTCCCCGCGCCACCGGTATACCCGTCAGTAGGCCACGCTGAACATGCTTGGCAGCAGTCTCGGACAAACTCTTTCCGGCCGCAGCCGGGTCGATGGACGGACCCTCTACGAGAGGACGACGCAGGTTATCTGGATTGGTCTCCTCAACAATTTGAGCACCCAACGTCACCGTACGCGTCGCGCCCTGAATGTCACTCAGGCCACGACTCCCACCTTTACCAGACAACGCTGCAATGAATCGGCTGGCTCCAGCAGCCACCGCAGAAGCGGCTGCCCCACGCAACAACGTCGACCCGAATCCCGCCTTCTGAACGACACTCGTCACCGTCTTACCCACACCAGTGACCTTCCGCACGACACTGGCTAGCTTACTCGACAGCGGGTTCTTGGTGACATACGTCACCGACTTGGGGGGTCGTGGGGCAGACAGGAGTTCCGATTCAGGGCGTAGGTCTCGATACCCGCGAAGTTTGACGGCCATGATTACTCCGAGGACCTGACGTACCGGGCCGCAGACGAACCACCAGTCAGTTCAGATGGCGCGGCTGGCAGGTCTACACCAGTCGAAAGATTGGATTGTGAGGAGGTGTTTGCCACAACCGTCGTGGCCGCACGAACCGAGACCAAGTTTGATGTGCCGCATAAGTCACGAAGAACCAATGAGCTTACTCCCAATCGCACATCAAATCCATAATCATAGGTATTGAAGTACTCCTTGAATGGACGCAGCATGTAGGCTTCATATCCCATATCACTGACACCGGGATATGACCATGGCTCACTGAGTACCAAGCTCGTGTCATTTTCGATGGCAACAACCTTGACTGTCTGTCCTGCAATCAACAACGATTGCCCATTGACCAAGTCTGTCGTGAACGCGGTTCCTGTGCCCAACACTGTTTCACTACCCTGAACACAGGTGACCATACCTGTCTGGGAAAATACGGTACTGGGAAGTGGTTCCGGGGCCGGGTTTGTTGTATCGGTCGACACAAGTTGACCGGGAAGTTGTTTGACGTCTGGCGTAAAATCGCCCAACTCTTCACAAATAGACAGGTGTGCTGTGTAGGTCTCGGTATCACCGACATCTTCTGGGGTGTCGAACATGCGCGTCCGTACATCGACTGACGGAACAGCCTTCGACCGATAGACCAACGGATTGGCAAGCGGAATTTCTTCAGGTTGATCGATCTCAGGGACTATCGGTTCTCCATCAGCACCACGTGCAGATTTGACAAGGGTGATACCTTTTTGGATATTCCCGGCAAACGACTTGAACGTATTCATCTGAGTAGCCATCGCAGCAACTGAGGTGGCTGTTGCTGCGATGGCCGCAATCGATGTACCACTTCCCGGACTCGGAATACTACTCGTTGCCGCTAGCCCCGGTAACATCACCATTGGAACCGTCACACCCATCAACGTTGCCACTCCCATGGGCAGCGTCATGTATGGAACGGGTTCACCGAAGTCAATAAACGGAGCACCCAACGTAATCTTGTTCTTTGCCTTCATCAAGATATTGTCGGCATGAAGCTTCAATTCCCCCTTCACATTGACAGCCGCGCCATGGTCGGCTTGAATCTCTAATGAACCATTACGTACATAGAGTTTTGTCGCGCCATCTACCGTGATATTGAAATCCCCACGGACCACGATATCGTGGTCACCCACAGTGATGTCTTGCCGTTTGTTGGTAGACTTATACTTCACCGACCCGTCCGGGCGCATCTCAATATGCGCACCAGACCGATGGAAGACGTGGATGCGTTCGGCCGAGTGTGTATCATCAACTTCGATGAAATTCCCAGACTCCCCAGCATGAATGACCGTGTTGTGTGGGAACTCCGGCCGATATGCCGGGAGCATTTCATCAATAGTACGCGGCGATGACCCACGTTCCGGGTCATTGGGCAATTGACGGAATGTGCGAAGTTGTTCTTGAATGACGCTAGAGACGCTGTTAACCAATGACATTGGTGGTTACCTCTGGTTCGCGCGTCCGGTTTCCCGGCACCACACCCAGCATCAATGGTTGTTGTCCGACCATCCCGTCAAGAAAAAACCCAACAACCCATGTACCCTCTGGAGGAGATTTGACGCCAGCAGGATTGTGTAATGGGGCCATCGCCAATGCCCATGGTAAATCTTCAGTTTTCAGGGACAGGTCTCCTGTGTGCCAACCAAAGATCCGTACTCGTGCCCGACCCAGTTTTAGTGGGTCCTTACGGTCCTCGACGACTCCCATCCACCACACAAACCCATCTTTGCCCATAAACTGGGCCTGAGTACTGAGAGAAGTAAGCATTATGTCATGGGATTGATGGAATCCGAGTATGCCTCGATAGAGGTCTCGTACGAGTACCGGCCTTGCGTATTTAGCAAGGTATGTTTCGCAGCTACAATCAGATGCAGTCCACTGCGCATCTCATCAGACCCATGCTTACCGGGCATGAGTAAATCAATAAACACACCTTTCCCGGCATTAAGATTTGGAGCACCACTACACTTGACACGCAAACACTGTGTCTGCAATTCCAACAATTCACGATTCCGTGCATCAACGGTTGACTCGACAAAATTTTCTACAATCGAGGGGTCCATCGATGTCATGGTCGTATTACTCGCACTGATGCTAGTGGTGGGAACAACAAAGACTCTAGCATCGGGCATGAACGGTCGAGTGGGGGATACAGTAGGAGCATAGAATGACCCCGCATTTAACCGTGGTTTCTTGAGAAAGTCTGGCGAGCTTGACACGTGAACTGTATCACGGAATTTCCCAGATAACACATCAACTCCCATGACTCGCGATGCAAAGTATCCTTGACTTGCCAACGCCATCATGTCGAACGATTGCAAGATATCAATGTTCTCGGCCCGAATAAATCGAGAGTTGTCACGGACTCCAGTCAATCCTGCCTGAAACTTTCGCACGACGGGCACTTGTTTGGTGTCCCATGCCTGCTTGATATCGGTAATCATCTTAGTCAACGACGTAAAATGAAATCCATCTAACGACTCATAGAAAAAATAGGTAGTCCTCTTTTCTGTGTTGATGGCACGCGAGGTGAAAAACTCGATAGCTTGGAGTGGAGAATAATATGGGATTGTAAAGTTTGTCGGCTGATTCGTCGTTTCTGCAAAAAACGGTCGACGTGTCTTGACGTCATTGGTCAGGATATCTTGAATGATATCTTCGACACGCTTCTCTCGATATGCTCTGGAAATACGCGATGCCATTGATGTGTACAACGTTGGGGACACCAATGCCAATCGATAACTTTCGGCACCCACCGACACCATCTGTCGATCTGTCTGACTCACAACACGAAAGACTAGAGCTTCTTTTTCATTATCTGGATAATTGCGCAACTTATTTGTAAGTGGGTCGTGAATAGCAAACCGAATACGGACATATTCATATCCCAATAACATCCGACTCAATCCAGCATCATCATTAATGAACAATTCCCCCGACAATGTCGGCATGCCTATATGTTCGTAAATGTGCATGACAGCAATGAACGACCGCAAGTCAACAGACATGGTCTTATCGACCATAGACATTAACGTACACTCGGTCAACACTGCTGATTTTGTAGCCAGTGAAGATGTAGACATTTACCGACGACCTAACAATTCAGATAACCGTTGATCAAGAGAACCAATAGATGACAACGACGGTACTCGGATTAGTCGAGCCGCGTCATTCTTAGACTGTTCATCATCATATTTACTGACGATACACACAGCCTCTTGTCCATCAGTGGGGACATATGCACTAATCCCAGAAAGAATCTGTGCACCCTCTGCGATTTTAGCAAGGTACTGTGCATGATCAATAATTAAACGCTGACCGTCAGGGCGAAGCCACAGTCGTTCGTGTACAGTATCTTTGGCCTGTGTGATACCGTCTTTGAGTCCTACAACACTTTCATACTTACGGGCCATATAGTGATAGAACTCTTCGTCCGTCAGTGGCCAGTCATACCAGTCTCGCATTTTGTTGGCCAGTAAGATGATCCATGCATAGCGACTACTTCCATAAAACTGAGCCGCCACGGTGTCTGGCCTGTCTCGGTCCTTGATACGATAGAATGAAAATGACGTGCCTTCCTCGTCAGACAGCACCATATCAAGAGCCACCGTCATGTTCGGTACTGTACGATTTATGGACACCCCGCCTTCGGTCATGATGTAGTTCACGGTGGGGAAACGTTGAAAGAAATCCATCGACGATACTCTCCTTAGAAACGAAACCGCCGATACCCACTCGTCGCACCGTCTCTGGTGTCTACCTCTTCAACATCTTCACTACCCTCGGCACTCGCTTCAGCCCGGTTTCTAGTCAAGATCATCATTTCACGAAACTTCATTTCCACGGTAATCTTGGCAGGGTAATTCTTACCAGACCCAGAAACTCCACGAGCCGTGAAGAACTGGGGGGCATCAGTGCCACCGCTGTAATCCACATTCATATCGGTTAAGACAGACGGTAGTAGCATGAACGTCGTGTTATGAACAGAGTATAAAATTTGAAATTCATACGGAAAGTTCAACACACTTCCTTCAATTTTAGGAATATCTGCCAAGTCATTAGCTAACTTTTGAACTTGCCCGAGTACACCCGCATCACCATATGCGGGCAACATGAAAAATCTCAACAGTCGCACAATTTCATCGACACGCACCGACTCTTTATAACTCCGAGGAATGAACGTGTAGTTGAATGTGTGTTCTCTGAAGTTAACATTGCGAAACAGATTTTCCGTAAACGGATTGTGTCGCTGCCCAGCTAACCCGAAAATAGATTCCTTCAGTGATTCATGGTCACCAAACGCCAACGTACTGATACCATCGATAGCTTCATCTTCGATCTTCTGAACTACACCACTCGCCAATCCCTCTAAGACTTTTCCTGCCGTCTGCGCGATGACCCCTGAACGGATAGAGTTGAAAAATTCTGTAATGTTCCCAGACGACGACCCACCACGGCTGAACTGCTGCACCTGTCCGGCGAGAGCAGCCCCCAACTCTACTGGCTTATACTCCACTCCATACGACGTCTTCAACGCTGACGATGGCAACGGCAACACAATATTGAAGGATGGCGTTGGAAGTTCGTCGAGCGTCGTCTTGGGATTCACCGAATACATCTGCTGCCGACGCTTGTACGGAGCAAAAATGACAAACGGGGTCGTCTCGACAGACCCGCCTGCTCCTAAATCTTCGGGATATCGGTACACTGGACGGGTGGCCGCATTGAGACCACTAAGATACGACGCCGTTCCTGACGTATCGCCGCCTGTAAAAATGTTGTTTTCAGCCATGAATGGGTCTCGTAGGTGCTACATACATACCTAGCAGTGTTACCTGTATGTATATCCATGGCATATAAAGGTCGTTTCACCCCAAAGAATCCTCACAAGTACGCAGGCAATCCCCAGAACATCGTCTTCCGAAGCAACTGGGAACGAACGTTCATGGAATACTGCGATGTGCGCCCCCATGTACTACGGTGGGCCTCTGAGGAACTCGCCATCCCCTATTACTTCCAAGGAACTAGTAAATGGCATCGGTATTTCCCAGACTTCCTGTTGCACGTTAAAGTCCAAAATCAGGTGGAAACGTGGATGGTGGAAGTCAAACCGTCGCGACAGACGCAGCAACCGTCCGGTAATACCAACAAGCGACGGCACCTCAAAGAGGTGATGGAATACGCTAAGAATCAAGCCAAGTGGACCGCCGCGACCGAATACTGTCAGGCCAAAGGATGGAAATTTATCATCCTGACTGAGAAGGATCTGTACCCCAATGCCAAATAACGTACTCTCAGTCATCATCGAGCGATTTCTGAAGAACCCCAACAGTACCCCTACCCAAGGGGAACTGCGAGGACTCCTACATTCACGCATCCCGAACCTGAAGCCACGCACGATGCGACAGGGACCGATGCCAACGCTCCCCATGCATCCGGCTGGAGTCTCGTTTCTCCCGCTCATGGGGCGCGTAGGAGCCCGTGCCAGCCGTGCCCCATCACCAGCCGCCACCATCTGGGCACAAAACACCGCCACGTTGTTGGGCAGACTAGACCAAGGCGACCAAGTTCACATCTTACAGGAGTACCGGAACGTCCGCAGTATGACCACGACGTCCGGAAACATCAACAGAGGGCTGTTCTATACGTATCGGTACGAAGCCAAAACCGTCCCGTGGTGGGACAGGTATCCCCTCATTCTATGCTTAGAGAAGAAACCCCCGTATATGTTGGGGTTGAATTTCCATTATCTCCCTATTGGTTTTCGCTTTGCTCTATTTGAAGCGTTGATGCCCTTGGTCGCCCCGATTCCTGTCGATCAGCTAAGTCGGATATATATTGTATACAAGAGGCTTGCCGCAGATTCTCGGTACCGGGCATTCCGCCCAGCATTGAAGAAGTATCGCCTCGACCGCATTCGTAGTTCTGTGGTCATGATCAGTCCCATCGAGTGGCCCGTCGCTCTCGCCTATCCAAGCCAGCAGTGGGTCAACACGACAGACCAGCAGGTTTGGACCAATAGCGTTCAGAAGATCAACAAACGACCACAGGGCTAACCATGAGCACCCAACGATTCGACCCTAACGAATTTTTCCAACGTGCGGCTCTTTACCCTAGCTCGGCCCGTGGCCAATTCACGCTCAATACACTTCCGGAAGTGCTGAAAGATGTTGATATCTTTATCTCTAATCAGGGTAGAAATAACAATGAATTTACTGTCGGTGAGCGAATCAACGCCAGTCACATTCAACTAGGTATTACACAACTCCAGCAAGGGCTTACGGCATACACCGGTACTGTGGCACCACAGACTATGGCTACGAGTGACAACTTTTCGTATACCGGGCCGGGTCGAAAGATGCCGTATAACATTTCCTACTCTGACTTGGAAATTAGCTTCTACCTCATGGGGAAGACGTTGGAGGAAGCCGGGTCGTTATACCGCACACTCACGTTTTGGCAAGAACAAATTGCCGGATACCGCAAGCGCAATTCGACGGCAACCTACACCAACGCCCCGAAGGGTAGCTACACGTCTACATTTTTCAGTATTGAGTACTACGAAAATTTTGTGGGTGAAGCTGAACTGAACATTTACCACCAGTCCAACCCCACGGTTCCTGTAAACAAGTGGAGATACTACGAATTGTATCCCATCGCCATTGGTGCCATGCCGTACGATTGGGGAAACCAAGATCAACCCATGGTCCTCCCTGTGACATTTACTTATCATTACGTGAACGCAATCGACTAACTCTTATGTCATTACCATCACTCAGCATTCTATCGTTTCCGGTTATTCTCCCATCGACAGGAGAATCTATTGACATGCGACCCTATCTTGTGCGAGAGGAGCGATTGCTCTTAATGGCACAGGAATCTGAGAACTCCACGGAAGTTGCCGAAGCTATCGGCAAGATCATTTCTAGCTGCACCTTCGGGAAGGTTGACCCAAAGACGGCCCCCTACTTTGACATCGAGTGGCTACTCCTCCAACTTCGTATCCGCAGCGTTGGGGAAAGCGTGACTCCGGTCTACCAGTGTCAGAATGTCCTCGACTCAACGACCGATACCAGATGTGGAAATAAGATTAAGTTCGACATCCAGTTGAATCAGATTGACGTTCCGAAAGTCAATGAAGAAGAGAAAGTCATCAAGCTGAGTTCAGAGTATCATTTACACCTAAAGTACCCCACTATCTTTGATGTGAACAAGTTCTCGTTACTTCTAGAACGACCTGTCGAAGAGATTGATGCCCTTGTGGATCTATTTGATTACCTTGATGACGTTGTTCGCAAAGAAACATATCAGTTCTCAGACGTCTCCCACTCCGAAAAATTGGAATTTTTGTATTCGATGACAGGAAAAGACATCGAGCGCATTACGACATTTCTGAGCAACATGCCGGTAGTGCAGTATGTTATTCCGTTCAAGTGTGAATCGTGCCAGTACACCTCGGACCTGACCATCAAAGGACTATACAATTTTTTCAACTAGTCGTACGGTATGACAATTTAATGAACCATTACCGTACGACGTTTCACATGGTTCAGGACTATAACTGGTCCTATGATGCCATTCAGAACATGGTGCCCTACGAGCGAGACATTTATATCATTTTGTTAAACCAGTGGATCGAGCAACGCAAGGACGCCGCTAAAAAATAGAATCGTGTAGATAAATACCACCTATGGCTACGCAGCGTATACTTTCTCAAGTTGCCCGCGACATGCGAATCAAGCAGACGGAGCACTTGTTCCAAAAGAGCAAAGAGCATCTATCCAGTCTTGCTAAACGGTGGCAGGCCGATAGTCGCGAATACATGGCGTTAGCTGAACGCAATCTCGGCTCTGTTATTGCGGATGATGCCAGTATTGGCAATAACAATTTTAAGATTGTCAGTCAGTACTTTGAACACATCACCTCTATCCTCAACGACGCTCTGGGGTCAGGAGTGGATGCCGGATACGAGTTCATCAAGGACTTACAAGAGACAGAATCTCAGATTAACCGGTTGCCAGAAACTCGGCGCATGGCGAACGGAGTCGAAGTGAAAACTGGGATGGATAGGGCCAAGGTGTCCTTGAAAGAAACCATCCGTGACGCCATACGCCTCATCGAAAAGCGTATAGACGTATTACGTCAAGCCGCCCGAAAAATCAAGACACCAGAAGGCATGGTGACGGAAGATGACATTGTCGACGAGTTTACTAAGTCTAAGGTAAAACGGGACAACGTTTTTACGGATCTCAGCGGACGCTTTAATGACCGAGCCTCGTCTAGAAGTGCTACCTATGCATTTTTGCGAAATCGCTATGTGAAGCGCCGTGATAAAAAGCGAGAGCGAAAGGATCAACGAGAAGAACGCGTCGACCAGTACGCCAAAAAGCTCGCCGAACTGCGACGGAAAAAGATTGACCGTGAGCTACAAATGCTCAGACGGGAAATGCTCACTGCTCCTGTCAGACCAGACAAGCAGAAAGTCATTGACACTACACCTCCTGATACCGCTCCACCAGAACCTACCATTACGGATCCAGATGAGCAACTTGAAGACGCTCGTCAACGTATTCTTCGGTTCTTTGACACCCCTGAGCGTGAAGGTGGTGACGGTCCAGAACCACCCGTACCACCTCGAATTATCACGATTCCTGTCGTACCTCGTGGGAAGGACGGCGTGTCGCCGCCAACGGTCGCTCCAGCACCACCGGTTCCAGTACCCTCGACCGATACTATTACGGGCGTAGCCGGGTCAGACAGTGTCAACATGGCCGAGTGGGCCAAAGAGTTCATCAGAAAGAGAAATACAACACCGATTCCCACCGAGGCACCAGATGCCACAACACCGACCCCCGTTGCACGTCGGCGGCGGCGTCGGCGTGTGTTCGGTACTGACGAACCTCTCAGGGGGCGTACTGGGAATCTTACCCGTATCGAAAACATCATCCCCTTGGTCGTCTCCATTGACGAAACGCTTCGTCGTACCATTGGCCTTGAGGAGGCCCAGACGACGGCACTCAACAAGATTGCCAATCTCGAAGACGAACAAATGCGTTTGGCAGAAACCCAAACCGAATTGTCTGAAGACCGTATCGATGATTATGCCAAACCGCTCGCAAATTCCACGGCCCCATTAAAGGTTGGGCCAGTAGACGGTGGGTCTAAGGACCAAGAGTCGTCTGGAATCCTTGGGTCTATGATGTCCTCCGTCTTGAGTACGGGCATTTCCTTGCTTGGTAAAGGTACCCTAATGACCGGTCTGACCGGTCTGATTGGGAAAGCCATACCTGTACTGTTTACAGGTGCCGCAGGTCTAGCCATTGTTTCTGCAATTGGATTGGTGGTCACGAGTTGGTTGGCTCGCAACAGTGCAGAGAATGTCAGGTCCGATGCAGAAAAGCGAGAACTGGACAAACTTAAGACTGGAATGCTCCAAGAACAGCAGCAACTTCTAGATGCCCTACACAACGCGGAGGAGGACGATAGACGGTCACAGTCTACGGTCGATCCCATCGATAATGCCTTCACTGGTGCCTCCATAGGAGCCATGCTTCGTAAGCAGCAACTGATGGATGATGCAAAGGCTAAAGGGCTCAGCGACGAACAAATCGCCGAGGTTGTCGATGCTTTGAATCGAGGGAATTACAACGCATTCAAGTCACGGAATACGGGAGCCGGAGCGTACTTTGGGTTACCCACTAACCTCCCCACTCGGGTTCCTCAGTTTACTGGTGGAGCAGAGAAGGCTCAGGCGATCAAGAACATCGGTCAAGTGTTTCAAACAGAATCACAGATTCCATTACCACCGGAACTTGTCGCAGCCCTGTTAGGGAATATTGCTGGTGAAAGTGCATTTAATCCTGCTGCTCTTGGTGATAATGGGTCGGCCTTCGGATTAGCCCAGTGGAGAGAGGGACGACGTGGGAATCTCTTGAAGTTTGCACAAGAGTTTTCTTCTAATCCTAAGCTGACCGAAAAAGATTTGTCTACAGATGTTATGATGCAAGCTCGTTTTATGCTCGCTGAGATGGGAGCACTTGGCAAACAATGGGACAAGTATCGTGATGATAATGGTACGAACAAGCGCAGTGGAGCGAATATCATCGACACGCTTCCACAAACTATGGAACTTCACGATGGACTCGATCAACGTCGGGTTATCGCATCGTACGTTGAAAGTGTCATGAGAAATTACGAACGACCCTCGGATAAGGCTATCATCAGTTCGTTCAAACCACGCACAGTGGCAGCGTTACAAGCGTACGAACTGGTATACGGAAAGCCCGCGACCGTCGATGCCGTTCAAGTTGGAGACAGTCAGGCCACCGGACGAGAGTTATCGCGCACACAAATGGCCCATGCGGCATTGTCAAAAGAGATCACTGCAGGAAATATCAATCTGGTTCGATTTGATCAACCGAATACTGTTATCAATTCGTCCGGATCTGGTGGTTCGTCGTCGCACATTGCGCCACCTGTTCACGACCGATTGCCTGTACTGATGCCTAACAAGTACAACATCAACACTACGTTTTAAGAAACAACAAAGCCCGCCAATATAGCGGGCTTTGTTGTTATAGTTCACTGTGTGTATCAGTCGTCGAACCGCGAGAGATCCTCGTCCTCATCCTCGTCATCGTCGATGTTCGGAGCGACCCATTGCTTGGCGACCTGACCGACCGGTGCAGGAACATACGACTCGTCACCGACAGCCACAGGGTCCATCGTTCTCGGAGACCCAGATACCGCCGCCTCAGCAGGCGTCAAGTACGCGCTCGTATCGAATCCGAACACTCGATTCAGTCGCTTCTTCAGATCATCATAGCTCTTGAACTTGTCCGGAGTAATGATGTCGTGTAGAGACTTCAGGTCCTTTGCCACGGCAAGAAGACGATCCTCGTCCCCATCGAACAACGGACGTGGCGCTTCGAACATCGAGTCATCATAGTTCGGAAAACCAGCCTGATCCTTCTGGCGCAGACGGAAGTTTGCACCACTGAAGAAATCCCACGGGTCGAATGGCGTATCACCCTCAAACTCTGGGTTTACGGCCTTTTGAAGCTTGTCGAAAATCTTCTTTCCGTAGCGGAACAGAAAGACCTTCCCCTCGTTCTCAGGCTTCGCCTTATCAGAAATCACGAGAATGTTCGACACATAGGTCAGCTTGCGCGACTGCTTGCGCACCTGATCCTGCTTAGCCTTGTCGTTGGTGTTCCACAGGCGAGAGTTGTACTCGGTCAGCGGGTCGGCTTCATCGATAGACGTACGCGACATCTCGATATACCAGCCATTCGGTCCCTTGAACGCGTGACGGTAGAAGGACACGAACGGCAATTCTTCCGGAGGCGGGGCCGGTAGAAATCGGATGACCGCAATACCATTCTTGCTCTTATCGGTCGTCAGACGCCAGTAGCCTTCATCATCGCGGTTCTGCTGACCGGGTGTTGCCGTGACGGCCTTCTGTAGCTTGTCGAGATGTCCGGTGCGGTTACGGTTCAAGAGAGATTGAAACTGTGTGCTTGTCATACAAGTAGTGCTCCTAAGTGTTATGGGGTTATAGCGTTACAGGAGTCGATCTTGGAGGATCGAATTATCCTTCAGATTGCGGGCGGCTGCCATCTCATCAGCCAAGACCTGCTTCAATTTCGGAGTCATCAATAGACGCACCGATTCATATTCACGATCAAAGTGATTACACAACTCCAAGATAGCATCAAAGTACCGAAGATGATATCGAGCTACCAATCGTTCAACTAACAATCCAAAGGATTCTGGCGTCGGAACGACATCCAATTGCTCATCTTGTCGAGTGAACATTGGCCATGAGGCACGACGTGGAGGTGGGGGGGAGTCAGTCATAATGAATGTAGTTTCGTCACCAGTGGAACAACACCTCTATTTAGTCGCGGCCATAATCACGTCCAGACGCAGTCGAGCCAACTCGTCTTCTTTCTCACGCAACATCTCGTAAAGGTCTCGGACCTCAGACCGCAACGCTACGACTTCCAATGCCGTTTCTTCCATGGCATAGGGCGTGTCTTCTTCCCCTAATACCTCTAAGGCTCTACTACGGTCAGACTGGACGAATTCGGCCGTATACTCATAATATTCGAACTCTTTAAGATCCTTCAAGACATTAGTATCTTCAACGACATCTTCCAATGAGTTTTTGGCTGGTGTGTACGTACCACATACGAATGGTTGGTGATAGTAGTTCCCATGTACCGTACACTTCACGTTGATACATCGTGGTTCTTGTAGTGGGGGATAGATATATGATAATTCACTGGCATGCGTACAACTTTCACAAGTGGGATTTGGTAGTGTCATGATACTCTCCGGTAAAAATCCAACACGCGGGTCTTGAGTTCATCGCGATACAAGGCAGGTTTACTTGTTTGCCATAGATATTCATGCTCATTGAGTTGAGCGATGATGATATTGGTCACTGGACGACCAATCAATTCACTGACCGTCGTGGCATAGAACGTCGCCTGTACTCCATAGTTCCTCAGACGGTTACCAGTCTTCGGTTTCTTCCCCGTCTTGAAATCGAGGATACCCAACTTACCCGTATGTGATTCCACCAGCATATCCATGCGCCCAGCCGCGCCCTTACCCTGAATCAGGTTGGGCTTGGCTACCTTGGACTCACTCGCCCAGACACGACGAATCTGATGGTTCAGCATATGCGCTAGCGCACTGGCACGTTCCCAGTCGCCCGGCTGCGTGATGTAGGGCGTGACATCTTCCCCCATGACATAGTGTTCACAGAAATTGTGCCACCGAGTACCTAGATCAGCCGCCGCATTGGAAATATGTTCAGCGACTTCATGACCAACTCGATCACGCCATTCTTGTAGAGCCAACTGACCTTCCCGATCCGTCTCCTTTAAGATAGTCGTGATAGATGCCATTCGTACTCCGTTCTGGACATACCAACGACGACCTTGATTATCGTACTCTTCAACCACGTTATCCGGAATTTGGACCGGTTCAAACACCATGGTGGGTGCGGGGAACGGATCACTACAGGACGATTGATACGAGATAGTACGCCAATCAGACGACATGTACGTCTTTCTTATCTGGTGACCGTGGCCACAAAGCAGGTCCGGGTGTCACCAACAATGGATAACAGAAACATTGCGAGGTATCTGGAAGTGTTGGCGAACACCGCATGTGGTAGGCACGTCTGGCCATCACGATAACATTGTACTGGACAACCGTCATATACCGATGCCACTGACCCCATGGAAGTACAGGCTCATCGTATACACCTAAGTTAGACAGATACTCATCCACTGAGGTGTATATCCACCATTCGCTAACCGACATGTACGTGTTGACTCACGCGAGATTTGAACAGTTCATACCGTTGAATCGTCTCTGGGGACGACAACACCTGTTCACGCCCGATCACTTCAGGATTAGGAATGGGTCCGTGAAAGTCACTAAACTCGACCCGTGTCATATCCACTTCAAGGAGTGGAAGTCGCGAAATCAAATTCCAATAGTGAGTGGTATCCCGTACGGTGGCGCGAAGTATATCACCACCCCACAAGTCTTGCAAGACTAATGCTGTCACTGCCGATTGCCCCATGGCAGGATTGCTTGATGTCCACACGTCTGGTGTCTCTGAAGTATCTGCTTGCCAACAGAACTGCTCAAACACAGGAAATAACTGATGGACAAAACTTTCAATATTCACTCGGCACGGTCCAAGGCTTGAGTAAAACTATCAGTGTGTACAAATCGACCTTGATCAAATAACCAGCAATTTAGCGCATCACTCGCATAAGTAACTCGCAAACTCATAGGACGTGTCCCAACATATATCTGAACATCGTGAAGTTCGACTGTATGATTCTGATAGACGAGTTCATCGTCAATCCAGAGACCCGCCCAGTCCTCACCTATGATGGCACGAACGTCGAGTACTGGTGTGTCAGTCATCGGAATTGCTACTCCATCAGACTTAGCAAAGAGTTCAGCAATGGCACCGGGAGTTAATCCGTTAGTTAAATTAGTCATACAATACCAATCCCGCTCGGGAATGTGACGGATATTTATGGACGTCTTAGGTATGAATGTTCCCGAACGGGATTACCGCTTAGTATGCTTTTTCAGAAACTTTCGCATTTGCGCAGCGTACGCTCGACGTTCTTTGCGATTGGGTGAGTAGGAGGGTACATCCTTCACCGGTTCAATCTGAAGAGTATCATTTTCTGTACCAGTGACGCGGTATGATCCCGTTTCACCATTCACGTTCAAGGATACCGTGTCACCAACAACTGGCGTTGTATACGAAGAGTCTTGCATGATCAATTTATGTGATAGAGAGGTATGAGAAAGACTGTGACCTAACATATCATAGTCTTCACGTACTGCCAAGAGAAAAGATAGTTATATTACAATGCCACTGATAACATTATTTAGGAAGATACACAATTTCTTCAGAGAAGCGTGGGACCACTTCACACGGAACAATACGAAAATTGGCCAAGTCTTCGACACCGGGCCATTCGTGCCAGTCTCCATCATCTGCAAGGTACTGTCGTTCGCCACGAGCCGCATAATAATCGATGGCGCTGGACTTGTAATCTCGTAATACCTTCTCGACGTTCTTACGTTGCGCCAATAGTGCCGGATCTTCATTACGTCGAAACGTCATCTGTCGAGTCGACGTACACGCCAATCGCTCACCAGTTTCAGGATTTACATAGAACAGCGCCCACATTATCATTATGACCCCACACTCATATCTAAAATTTGTTTACACTCATATGTATGTAGCCGACATTCAAGAATGCGGTCCACGGATTTGTGAAGATTCCCCAATGAGGGCGCATAAAACCCGACACGGTCCATGTCATAAACAACACAGACCAGTGTCGGGTGGAGAGTTCACAGGTCATCACACTTCCTCATAGACCGCACACTCAATCTCACCCTGCACGACCTTGTCGACGAGCTTGACCTTACGTCCGGAGTTGAGCCCCTTGGTGTGGTCCCAGTTCGCAGGGGCACCGATAGTCACCGCAAACTGATGTGTCCCGAAGATGCGGAACGGACCGCGTTTTGCCTGTACATGATGCTTGGTGTCGTTCTCGTCGTCGGTCGGCGGGTAGATATCAGCCCGCCATGCATCATGTGCCCAGTGTCCACGCCACTTGTCACCCGTTAACATAGGGATGGCATCGAGACCGCGACGCCATGCGTCAAGGCTGGCGTCAGTGGCAGGACCCCACCCAGCACACCACAACCCGTCATCGTGATGGAACGTGGTATTATACTGACGCGTGCGGCTCACCGCACCATAACAGAACGCAGCCGCAAGGCTCTGCGACACGTCACTGTTACGACCGTCACGTCGCCAATCCCCCATGTTCGTCGGTTCCCCACATAAGTAGGGCATCTTATCCAACACATGCTCTTGGTCAATGACATCAGACTCACCCGAACGCTTGATCCAGTTCAGTTCCCAGAAGTTGAGCCACCGCTCCAAATGCGACGACACAAAATCTGCCGGACGACGAATCCAAAACACGTTGTTTGATTCTGCCCCGTCTTTCACCGACAGATTTAGAATAGTCGCTGGAGCAATTGACTTGGCGATACGTGCACACTCGACCAAGAACTCTTCCTGTCGCTGGAACCCGATGTTCCCATACTCATTGGCCATTTCAAGGATGACGTTCTCCTTGTTCTTGACGCGCTCAACGGTCTGGCGCACATACTCACGCATCACGTTCTTCGATGCTGAATCGGTACCATCACCACGACGGTCGAGTTCAGGCCATAGATGGCGCGGGACAAACTCATGAATGTCGCCAAACACCACGAGACGTACATACAACCCCTCGGCTGCCATCGCATCACAGAACTCACCTAACCGGTCATAGAATCCCGGTACGCGCGGCCCGCACGGCAACCCATGGCCAAACCACTTCTTGGGCATCTCATCCCAGTAGTCTCCACCTAACGTCAGGATGACGCGCAGGACGTTAGCCTTGTGGGCCTTGGCCTTGCGTGCCCACTCAATGACGTGGGCTTCCTGTCCCATCAGCCAGCGAGCATAGAGCGTGAACGCAGAAATCTCACGGTAGTCGAAACGGCCAGCATCATTAGCGAACCATCGCTTGTTATCTTCAACACGAAGTCGACCTTCGACCTTTGAAGTATAACTACCACCACCCGGCTTTGGCTTCTGTGCCTCTTCCCACTCTGGCGAGGCCCGGAGAACGTCACGCAACCGCTCAGCCGTGTACCCATGTTCCTTCGCTAAGAACATCAACGTCCCGACGAATGTCGGCGACGGTTCGCCAAACTTCTCTTCCTCAGCCAACGCGAAGATGGTCTTAACCACATCAAGGTACCATGCCTCAGATTGACTCGGCAAGAACCCACCTGTGACCGCTTGCGTCAGTGTTAACGTACCAGAAACACCGTCTGGGATAGACGCACCACTCACTGCTGCCTGCAGACCCTCGGCGCTCTGTCGCAAATTAGCAAACAACTGGTCGCCAGTCATTCCATTTTCACGAGTGTGAAAAAAGAACGTCCCGTAAAAACTCTGTTCAGGGCGACGCTTGAGGACTTCACGACACGCGTGGTCAAGTGTTCCAGCCGCACCAAGATACCAATCGACCGGCATCTGAGCAGGCATCACTGACGGCGGCGATGCAGGGGGCTTTGGTCGAGAACCAAAAATCTTATCGAGCCATGACATACAAAACTCTCCTTACAATACTGCTGGATTGCCCAACATGACCTTGGTATGTAACTGTCCACCAATTTCTCGTTGGTAGAAATACTCAGCTAAATCCGGATGCCGCTGGCGATCAGGGTCATCTTCTGGAAGAACTGGTACAATTTCATCACGTGACAGTACTCGGCGAACACGGTCAATCGTAATGGCCCGTGACCGAATCGCATCCGAACCCATTTGACGTTTCATAAACGTCAAGGCAGGGCCTGATACTTCACAATATGCACGATTTTGCAACATGTCATCGAGCATCATTTTCGCGAGTGCTCGTTTACCTTCTAAGGTCCCATCACTACACACGGTCACGACTTTTCGACCAGACTTTTCCTTATACATCAATACAGCAATAATGTCGCCATCTTTTCGATACAATTTCCAAAACGGAATGTTTCGGATCATATCTTCTGGACTAGAAAATCCAGACCCATGTAACCCACCAATCGGAGCATATGCCGCCGATAACAGATCATATACCTCGTCGGCAACTGCACGTTTCTTTTCCACATCATGTTGGTGGAAATTTAAGTATCGTTCAGTAAGGGCAACATCAATGCGCATGACAGTATTTAGATATTGATCGTACTGTGACGATGGGAACTCTTGATGCGTTTCAAATTATCTGTCCATGTTTGTGGAAGCTTTGTCACACCTTGCCGATACGGATCTCCAATGGATGGTGCCATGGGGACCAATGACACCGTACCTGTATCTTGACAAGTCGGGCATGGTTCCTCCGTAGGTCCATGACGTTCAGCAATGAGCTTATGTTGTTCCCATGCTGTCTCACACGCGGAACAGTGATAGACGTAATTAGGCAAAATTTCTTCCCCTCTATCCTACTGACATTCCCACGACACGGGATACACGACAGGAATAACCCCGCGTCCAATAGGACTGTGCCATAAGGCTACCTGTAACGGTACTCGTTTAATGGACGTAAACGTCACGACAGCATTAATGTTTGTGTGGTTCGTCACAGTCGGATGAAAGTCATCGACACGAATAGCCCACCGAACCCCTGAGAGTAGTGTCTCCGTGCGTTCGACGACAACCCCGTCATCAAATCGAATATGATATTTTAGAATGAGTGGATCTTTGAATGGGTTGACGCCAGAAATCCAATTCTCCCGGTATAACCCATTTCGCCAAATAGCGATTTCACTCGCAACGCCTACGGCTTCACCCGTACAGCCGGTGCCGGTAGACGCTGCCCAAAAGGGGCGGATGCGGCCGACTCCTCCGATGCCAAGGCGGCGTCCGTTCCCTGCGCTGTCACCTTCCCGATAATACGAACGCCACGAGGAATCTGCGCGACCGGTACCACTGGCAGGGAATAACACGTGAACGACGTACGTCCTGTTACCGGACCAAGGATACCGACTGACGATGCCATCACGACTTGCGTTGACAGTGGAGTGGTCTGACCTTCGCGGTACAATTTGAGGGTGTATTGCGTGATACCTGCGTGGTCCGCAGGCGCGTACTCGACGTAAAAGTTCACCCCCGTCGAGTTTGGGGCCAACACGAAAAAATCCGTAGCGGTTGAATCGCACGGAGTTTGAGCAGCGACTGATGTTGACAGAGCTACAAACGCAACGAAACCAAGGATGAAACGGCGCATAAACATAATCCCTTCAAGACGGAGATCGCCATGACCTCCTATCGTCAAGGATTATTTAGGTGTTGTTCCGGAGTCGACTCTCCTCGTATCGTCCCACGGCTCGAATCAACCGCCCAAGTCCGATCACACACCACATGACGCCATAGACGGCAAACAGCACGGTCGCCCAACACGTATGCCACTCACCCACGGTCGCCCTCCTGCCCGGCCGCGAGGGCAACGCGAGCTATGATTTTGGCTTCCTCAAGGTCATCGTAGTTGGGCAACACAACGATGTCATCTAGTGCCTCCCGTAGCCGGTCCCGCTCGGCGGTGACGGCGGTGAGGGCGGCGGCGAGGGCATCAATAGCCTGATACGCATTACCCGCATAACGCGAGGCGATGTGCGGTCGAATGGCCACACCGGACAGCATCAAGCGATCCAGCCCTTGCTTCGCATCGTCCACCACCCGCGCCATCTGCTCCTGCGTCAACGGCTCACTCGCCACGGTCGGCCTCCTGCGGTGGGGCGGGGAGGGGCATCCAGTAGGTGGGAAACAGGCGCATCCCACCGTCGTCGCGCCAACCTCGGGCGCGGCCAGTCGTGGTCGTGCGCCAGTACCCGGTCGCGATATAGCCCGTTGGCTCACTGAGCAGCACCCGCACGCCGCCTTTCGGTGCCGTCTCCATCGGTCGCCACTCACCCACGGTCGCCCTCCTGCCCGGCCTTCGCGTACTTCTCGCAGTGCTGGACCGGCTTCGTGCGCGGGTCGCGCCAGTCGTACAGTCCCCATGAACAATGAGGCACGCCAAAGCACCCACAGGCGAGGCCGTAGCGGTACTCGCAGCACGGCTGCTCTTCGTGGGCACAGGTCACGCATAGCGGCTGCTGTCCCGCCATCACGCCTCCTTCGCCGCGAGGGCGGCGTCGAGGCCGCAAGAAGTCACCCTTCATGGCGGAACTCCTCACACTCTAGGCACGGTCGACGGTCGAACCCAGTGTGGCGACAGTCCTCCTCTCCTAGCGTGTCGGGCTGCCCGGCCGCGAGGGCGGCGTCGATGATGTCGAACACCTCGCCACTATCGCGGACGGGAACAGCCGAACGAGCCATCTCAAGCGCCTCCCGCAGCCGCGCCGCTGTGGCCTCGGCCTGTTCGGCGCGGGCGTGTTCCTGACACCGTAGATGCCGCAGTCCCTTGGCATCCTCGAAGAATCCGTCGTGAATCTGCCGCACCGCCTGCCCACACAGGACGCACACACCGACTGGTGGCCCCTCCAGTGCGTCAATGCGCGCCTTCAGCGCCGCCACTTCCGCTTCGGCCTTGCGCCTGAACGCTCGTTCGCCTTCCTTGTCGAGTTCGCAGTGCTTCAGGTCGGATGCGAGTTTGTCGGCTTCAGCCGTCAGCTTCCCGGCCTCCGCACGGGCGTCTGAGAGCAACGCTGCAGCTTCATCGAATCGCACATAATCTCCAAGAGGGTGAGGAACTTCTTCTATCCACCCACGAGCATCGATGTTTGGATCATTCATGTATACCAGAGACAGTCGTTTCATAGCAATCATAGAATACCATAGTGTTGCTCTATTGTCAATAGAACCAGCAGAACTAAGGGATTTACAGGAGATTTACAGATGCGGATACACATATCCCTCTATGAGTACTGATAGATCCATTATATTGGAGCTATACCAAGTACAACACATAAGGACATTGTGTATCCGCATATGATGCGGCATTACCTGTCAGAGCAATGACGTCTCAGTATCGAGACGTGCGGGGTGGTAGTGCGATCTCCCACTGGCTAAGGCCCACTGCTGCTATCACTCACTCACGGGTAGTCCGTGGTGCCCTGACAGCGACATCACGGAATTAGGGGGTCGTCATGTGCGACCGTTGCCCCCATCATGGCATGGGTATTTGTCGAATCTGCGCCCCCCTACGTACAGCCTTGGCGCAGACGCCATAGCTCCTTGTTTCACACCGGAGCATAGCGCATTTGATGTAATAGGTGTCGACCGCTCAGGCTGGTCGTCGCCGGGTGTCACCGTGTTACGGCATTATACTAATAGTACTTGAAGCAAGAGCGTTCTGTAAAATCTTCAACGCGGGTTCGGCATCCACGGCAATCTCATCAAGGATGGACTGCTGCGCCATTTCGATGGCCGTTCGTAACCGCGCTACCTCAGCACGAGCACACTTGATACACACACCACATGGACCATCGTCAGGCTCATCTAGCTTAGCCTCACAACAACCAACTCCACGCAACATGTCCACTTCTGCCCGCAACCGATCCCGCTCGGCGGTAACGGCGTCGTAGTCCTCGGCGCGTACCCATGCCCCTTCCGGTGCGGTGTACATGTAGGCGTCCGGATACCGCTTGACCTCACTCGCCACGGTCGCCCTCCTGTTTCGCGCCAAAGACACGCAGCAGGTAGTCCCCCACCACCATGCCAGCCCAGAAGAGCAGGACACCCGCCAGCCCGATCAGCACCAACTTCAGCCACTCACCCACGGTCGCCCTCCTGCCCGACCTTCGGCCTTGTGCAGTCCATCGTGTGCTCTTGCGGATAGGCGTCGTTGCCCCCACAGAACTCACATGTGAACGTGTCCATTGCTTCGTGCTGGCGACACAGCCGCCCATCAGGCAATCGACGGCGTTGGCACTGCGCAGGACTCCCGTCACGCAACCTGACGGTCCACACGCATCGGTCGTAGTACGGGCGCGTAAGCGGGCCTCTCGCCATCACGCCTCCTTCGCCGCGAAAGCGTCATAGCCACACGAACACACGGCGAGATCATTCAGACAATCGCACGACGGTTCGTGCCAGCCGTACCGTTCCAGCGCCGCCAGCAGCCGCGCCGCTGTGGCCCGTTCGCTAGCGAGATCATCTTCAACCTCCGCGAGGTATTTCCGCGTCTGCTCCAAATCCACGCTTAGCTCCTGAAGCGCCGCCACCTCCGCTTCGGCTTCCATACAACGACGACGCCAAACTCGAATCACTCCCTCATCTTCAGCAGATTCAGCCTCTTGGCGTTCTACTTGAGCGAGAGCTTGCTCAGCGATAGTGATGACTTCAGGACGGCTATGCAATTCCCGAAGAAGTTCAATATGCTTGCGCATAACAGTTGAGGCCGGGTATTCCATACGACCATCATACCAATTCACGCGAGTACTTGTCAAGTCAGTATTTATTGGGGTTTGGTGACCTTCATGACGGCATTGACGACGTCCATGACTTCCTCAGCCGTCACTGTGCTTCCGGTATATCGATACCCCAATAATTTGGCATACCGGCACATGTTCCGCATTAAATGTCGGTCGACGGTTTGCGCAACGGTGAATGCCGCCAAAAATCGGTCGGCAAACTCTTCAGACATGACGTTTCTGGGATGAATCACCCAATCCACATCAGAAGAAATATACGGTTTTCTGGTCACGGACTCGACCATTCCCGTCATGATCAACCATGCGTAGATGGAATTACTGAACGCCATGGACGCCGTAGTCGACTGAATCTGACGACGAATATATCGTGTCGATGACCATCCACGTCGACGTTGTTTGAACCACCATCTAGAAATCCGTGTCATCAAACTCATCCAGCATGTCGGCGCACTCATCAATACTACGAGCACTACGAGCAATGCGTTCAATTTTATGAAAAGTGTTGTTCTTATGAGGACGCGTACTCTTGGAGTGTTTCGTGACTCCTGCGTGTTCTTCTAACCGAGAAGATTTTCGATCCGTCTTTTCAACGCGCGGCATCATAGTAGAGTCCTAATTACAGGAGAGAAGGGAATGCGTCCTTCACCAATTTCTTATTGATATCATAAAGCTTATTCAATGTTTTGTTCTTGCAGGCCACGACCACTTTGGCTTCGTCGGCATGAAGACTTTCCAACATTTGAATGAACCGCTGTTCCAAATTAAGCACATTGGTCTTGCTGTTGGTAGACCGCTCTCGAATGTGTTCGAACTCCTGCACGGACGCCGCAAATGCTGCTTGTGCCTGCTGGAGCGCAACCTGCGCGTGCTGTACTTGTTGTTCAGCATTCTGGACACGAACACGGGCGTCCTGTAGTTGTTCGGCAAACGACTTGCTATTTGCCACATGATCCTTGGACGCATCCTGTGGTACCAACCAGAGGTAGCTCAGACGACGATGTTCTGAGAACAGGTTGGACTCGGTCATTCCGATCACGTTGTTGTTGTTCTTGAACGGAACATCCCCGTCTGGGAGATTGTACTTGATATTCGGATCGAAGGCATGCTTCAAGATCATTTGTAACGTCGGCGAGTCATTCTGTCGAAGCCACTGAATACGTTCTTCAGGAGACTTGAATTCCGACAGCTTGGCGAGGATTTCAGAAATTTGCAAACGCTTCATAATGCAGGTTCCTTACAGGGTATGTAGATGTTGATTCATCACATGGTACATCGCAATACTGGCAGCCGTGGCCGTGTTCAGAGAACGACCCACGCCCGGCTGTGGAATGGCGTGCCATTGCTCGGTCTCGCAAATATGTGGGGGAATCGAGCACAGTTCTGAACCCATGACCAAACACACCGGTTCGTCTGGGGCGACCACAAGTTCATGGAGAGGTTTCGCACCACTGCCCAGTTCAATAATGACTGGAGTGTAATTATGCAAACGTACGGTATGTAAGAGATAGGACCAGTCAAATACTTCATCCGTATGTTCATGCCCAAACGATATCACATCGATGTAGTGGTGTGTACCAATACTCGTGCGTCGATCATACTTGCGCTTCCCAAAAACAAATACGTGACTCGCACCGAACGCGCAAGCCGTACGTATAATTGTCCCTGTATTGGGGTCCATAGAGGACATATTGGGAATGGCCACTGCAAAGGGTAACTGAAGCTCACGCGCGGCGAGCCTCAGTTCATCATTGGTTAACGTGGCAAACACATCTTGGACGTGCATGATGACATCTTATCGCACACCAGCACGACGGATCTTTTCCACATTGGCGTTCATGGTCACCCATGCCTTACGGCACTCTTTGGAACAATAGACATGGTCGTCCCAGTCACCAGAGACCTCATCACGATACTGGTAATTGAACGGACGATTATTTTTGTCGGTGCGGTTGCGACCACAGAAATCACAATCACGGTAAGCCGTGCCCTTGACGGTGCGACGGGTAACAAACGTATCAGTCATGATGTTGAAAATCCCCACTACACTCAGAGTGGTAATGTTGTCGTCAATATGTAGTTACTTCTTCTTACCGTACTTTCGCAAGACAGTGTCCAACGATGCCTGTGTGATGGTGCGGTTCGTTTCAAAGCGACCTGACTTGTCGTCAATTTCATAGTCGTACTTCTGACCCAGCTTGCCATCCGGACTGAGTTTGAAGACTTCTGGCCACTCGTCAACAATCTGGTTCGGCGTCAACCCAGCCTTGAATGCCTGCATGGCCATCTCACGGTTGATGGATGCGTTGGTCACCAACGGGCTACCTGAACGAATCTTTGGTAGAGGTTTGGCGGCTGTCTTAGCTCCACCGGGTGGTGTCGGCATACTTCCAGTGTTGTCGGGGGCCGCTTCAACCACGACTTCTTCAGGCTCGTCGCCACCGAACAGCTTCTGTACCGTCTTACGCAGGTCCTTGGTTGCCACGTCCTTGGCGAGCAGCTTGGCGTTCTCACCAATATCCTGATAGATGCGCCATGTGCCCTTGGGGCCGGGACGGTGAACGTAGCCAACTTCCTCATGTCCCTTCAGGACAACCTTGAGACGACCGGTGCGACCACCCCAGACCTCGGCACGCAGACCAATGGTCTCATTGACCTTGTACTTGGCTTCACACACCCTCTCTAGTGTACCAGACACCACACGAAACGACTCGACGAGGCTTGGCTTGGGCAGACCCATCGGGTCGAGCATCATGAACGGAACCAAATCACTATTCCAATTCACGCCCATCTTGGTCAGTGCCTTGAGTTCCTTCCCCAGACTCTTCAACTTCTTCGTGTCCGTGCAATAGCCGTGAGCAAAGAATGTCACAAGTGCATGATTGACTATCGCGGCAGGAGATGCACCGACCGGAACCTCCACCAACTGTGATGCAAACTTCTGGGCGGCTTTCTTTTGTAGCAAAAGCTCGTCCTTCTTCATGATCTTTTCGATAGTATCATCTTTTGGTGTCGATGTCTTGGTGACAGAATCGAGGAACTTGAGTGTCAGATCCATAATGGTATCTAGTTCTGTGTCTTGAGGACGGAAGAGAGGGCATTGGCACCGACGCCATGCCTCTTGGCACCCATGGTATCAATCGACCATCGGTCCGTCATGGTCTTGGCACTGTTCGGCACGGTGTTTCCCTGTGGGCGCATGAGGGTGACCGTCTGCTTCCCATTGGAATACGTGTCTTGAAACGCGCTCGCCCCGCCGTGTGCACCTACCGGCATCTGAGTCTTTGCGCTATGCTGGTACTTGAAACCACTCTGATTTAGTGTGGGGTGAAAGGGATGATTCACGTGTGCCGGGTCCGGTGCTCGATGAGGGACCATCGCTTCGTCAAATTCATCGAACGCTTCATCGACCACGTTAAGACTATGTGCCTCGTTCTTGGTACCCTTCGTCTTCGAATCTGGTGATGTGGCATCCTTCTTAGACGGGAAATCTGGCGTTTGGTCGTCCTTGATTTCCTTATCGGCATCATCAATGATGAGTCCCATGTCGCGGAATCGATTCTTTAACGTCGATTCGAACGATTCACCGCCACGCGCCCCACTAATTTTGTTGGCATTGGTGATGATCAACTGGGCGTACTTCATCAATCGGGACCAATCTGAACGCTCTCGTACTTCCGTTGCTGCGGAATCATACCCTAGAGACAAGAGGAACAATTCAATTTCACTGACGGCCTGTGCCCGCAGGAACGGGTTGGTCTGGTACATCGTCGGTGCAATCAGCGTCGCAGGCTTGGCAGTATCAGTCTTGGATGGGGTAGCGTCAGCTTCCTGTAATGCCGATTCGACAAACATTCGCTGCATGTCATCCGGGAGATATCGCTTATCCCACTTGATACCCATGTGTGTCGCAAACTTCAAGGCATGGGCTGCCACGGCATCAATCAATGCGGCATGTCCCATCTTGGCATAGATGACCAGTGCATAGTTGATGATCAGTTCTGGAGTCTCACCACGTGGGGTATAGCCGGGACCACCCAAAATTGAAGCGACAGCAAGGGCAGCAGCACGTTGAGCCGAGGGGGTGCGTTCAACACGTACCTTCCCAAAGATGTTCTGGGGAACGGCCTTGGGGGCCGCAACCTTGTCATCCTTCTTTTTCGACTTCTTTGGAGCCTCATCCTTTGGTGTACTGACGTCCTTCTTCTTGGGGGCGTCCTTCTTCTTCAGGTCAGCCTTCTTAGACTTCGGTTCGTCTTTGGACGTGTCGTCGTCCTTGTCCTTCTTCTCGTCAAGTAAGGACGACGATGACTCGGTGATTAGCACCGTAGTCGCTGAGTGAAGAACACTTTCCCAATCTGATAGCACAGGCATACGGTAAGCTCCTAGCAAATACGCACGGGTTCATGGTATTTAGGATTCGCGCTACATAGACGTATGCCATTGTATGAATTCTCATGCCCGACATGTGAAACAATTCGTGAAATGATTTATCCGACCTACGAAGCGTCGACACATGCCACCTGTCCGACCTGCCATACTCTTTTAGTGCGACTTCCGCCCCGTTCCGGGTTTGTACTGGCAGGGTCTGGGTGGTATCGAGACGGATATCAGAAAACAAAATGAAACGAAAAAGGCCCACCATGGTGGGCCTTTGGATACCTCAGAGTGGTGTTACGTCAGAAACTACCCAGTTTGCGGGACGTAACGTCCATGACGGGAAGCACTGCACTCTCAGCCGAGACCGTGACACGGATGATTCGATGGGGCGGATAGTACATCCCCGTCAATCCGTCACTGATCAAAAACCCTTCACTACCGATACTACGAACCGTCGTACCGAGTTTGTTAATCATACCCACATACCGATACACATGTTCCTTGTTGTCATCGGTGACGACAGAGATGGTAGTTGACGTCGTGACCATTAGCGACCACCCAAATCAAACACCAACTTTTGCTGAGGAACCCCTTCAGCAATCGCCATTTCCAAGACAGCCTTCCATTCAGGAATACGATTCTTGAAATTGAAGTGGTGTTGATAATACGAAGACTGCCATTCAAGGTGTCGCTGTAGGCCGGGGTTATCGTAGTTGTCCAGTGCAGAATACATGGCACTGAGTGTCCCGTTAGCCATCACATTGATGTCTTCATCATACGGCATCATCCATGACCATTCGCTACAAATTTCCGGGAGTGGGCCGAAACTGGATGTGATCACGAGACACCCAGACGCCAATGCTTCGATGGTGGCGGCTGGCGACGACTCCTGATAAATGCTGGGATAGACGAACACGTGGGCGTTGTTGACGGCCTTACGTACGTCCGGATAGGGGACGGACCCATGGTACGTGACGCATGGATTACGCTTCAATTGCTCGTACAACGGTTCGAACTGAGCGTCCATTTCATGTCGCCCGTAAATCTTGAGGGACGAAAACACGTCAAGATGCCAGTCTTGTCGATGCTTCTGCAGTTCTTCAGCGGCAGCGGCAAGGACTCCGAGACCACGGTGCGGGGTCGGGGTGTAGATGAACCGCAGCTTCCCATCATCGCGCGGCTTCGGGAGCGTCAGTGGGATGATGGGAATGCCGTTCTTGATGACGACGCCCTCACTGTACGGAATGCCGGTAAAAATCTTGTACTGCTCACGCTGCCAATGGGAGACAAATACCAGCTTGTTGAACTTCGTTCGGTATGTCTTGTCCTTCAGGCACTGGCTAGCCGGGTCGTGGGGGAGGTCCTGTAGCCACAGTACCCGTGGCTTGTCCTCGTGCGTGACTTGCTCTGGACGCGACAGGATGATTTGGACCTGTTCACACAGGTCAGGGAGTGCCTGCTTCAGGTACTCCAGTTGGAGTTCGGTACCGCCCTTGGGTTTGTTGGGGGCAAAGTTCAGGTCGAGTGTATTCAAATCAGTCATGGCGATAGTGTCCGTATTTAATGTACTTATACACGCTAACAAGTAGTCTGATAAAAGAACCGAAAAACAAAATCACCCAAGTAGTGACAAGATCGAAATCAAATACTCTCCAAAAAATAATATCAGTCATATCTGAATGGTTCGGTACAACGGTTCGTAGCCCCCGAGGTCGAGAACGGTGTACGGTTTGTACCCTAGTGATAGATAGGAGACGTTATAGACGGTCGTATGACCGTTCAATCGTGCCGCACCCCGACCTTCATGAATATGTCCACAGACAACATACTGAGGTTTGGCCCGCTTGATATGTTTGGCCAGCGAACGAGATCCCGCTAGTAGACTATCGTACGTACGATCACAGTGCGCATAGGGAGGTCCGTGTGTAATCAGCACATCCAGCTTGGTTGGGATTTGTTTGAAGATGTCGTTCAGGGTGCTGTCACTTTCCATGAAGGCCCAGTATCCAAATTGTGGCGTCCATGGTGTACCGTAGAACTGAATCATTCGCCCGGTATCGGCGTCTTCCACTTCAGCCTGCTCATCGACGAGCACGGCGAATCCCTTAGTGATTTCCTTGGACAGCACGTCAGTGATGTCTCGGTCAATCTGACCGACCCAGTCGTGATTACCCCATGTCATCAAGACCATCTTTTGCTGTAGTCCATTGACCCATGGCGCAAAGGTATTGAGTAGCCAGTTGCGTTGAAGTTCAACGTTCATGGCGATTTGATACGAAAAGTCTGGACACACGTCACCCGAAATGACCACCACATCTTCAGGCTTGGCATCTGGTAAGTCCGTAGGGAGTCGGCCGTGCAAGTCAGAAAGGCACAGGATGTTCATGATGGGTCTTCTTCGTCGTCAGGAATAGGTTCACTCCACTCTTCGACGGCGTCCCATTTGTCTAAAGGGCAGTGGGCAAACTTCAACCGTGCTTTGATGTGCATAAAGCAGCCGCATACCCCACAACGCATGAGGGGTTCCAGTTCAGGGCATGCCCGACAGATAGCCAACCGTTGTGCTGGTGTCATACAATACGACGTAAATTATACATGTATGATAAGAATATCACAAATTGGGCACGATGTCAATTACTGCATGATGTGGTGTCGTCGAGTTTTAGCAGCTTTGACAATCAGAGTGGCTGCACGTTCCCGATCTAGACGGCGGGCAGTGACTTTATAGTCCCAGTGATCATGTGTTCCTGCGGTCGATAGGAGCCGGTCAGTGGGAACACTGGCAACCATCTTACGAACCTGTGTAGAGATGCGTGGCACCTTGTGCATGTTGCGCTTCAGGTTGTATCGAATTGTCTCTTCACGGGTGAAGCCACGCCCGCCATCGGCGAGGTTGTAGCCTCGCGCTCGTTCTTGTAGACACTCTTCCTGAATGAACTTGTGTTCGAACGCATAGGCTTCACGTTCGGTCTTGAATTCGGCGACGATGTGAAGGTCGAACGCGGTATGTCCGTATCGACGAATCGACGCGTGAATGGGGTAAGGGCTGTTCTTCGCAGCAGCACGAAGATGTTGTGACCAGCGACGGGGGACGTTGGAGGACATTCCTGCGTATCGTTTGCTGTTCACACGGTTCTGAATCACGTAAACGATGTACGTTTTTTCTGGTGCCACTCCCAAGATGTTTCTCATAGGAGTATGTAGGTTAGTTGTTTAGACTAGGTTTGGTACCCACGGAAGGGACCGCATGAAGTCGACTACTTGTTGTAACTCGTCTGCGGACAAGCATGGCTGTGCACCGTAATCGCCTCGTGATATCCAGTGACCACGATCATAGTCGTAGGAAATCTCAAGTCCGTTCTGATCACATAAGTACCATGGAGCGTCAGTTCCGTTAGATACAGGATCCGAGTGTTGTGTGAATGTCAAAGTCATGGTGCTGGCGGAATGGGCATCCAGTGAGTGGGGTTGACGTAGACATGGCCACTACTATTACGCCATGCGGGCTTCCCCTTTGAGTTCGGGTGGTAGGTGCCCCAGAACACACAGGTGACTGGGGCTGGCCATAATCCTCTGATGTTATACGATGGTTCGTGGCACACCATAATAGGGGTACCGTCTTTGGGAGCCGTGTCGATGGGTTGCCATGGTGGCCACATAATTCTTGCGCCTAGAGTCGAATACTTGCGCGTATGTCAGAATACTTGCGCTTATGCCGGTACGCGCAATCTCAGCAACGTGTTCGGCATCTGCTGCCCGTCCTCATCACGGTCAGCACTCGTACCGCGAGGAAACTGCCACTCCACGATGTCGTACAGTTCCACAGCCCAGTCGTACCATTCCTCGCGCCCGATGTAGTCGTGGATGAGAACGGTCGCCAATGGCTTGAGCTTGGTCCGTACGGCAGCCATGACGGCCCCACGGGCAATACCATCGACGAGGACACACGAGACCTTGTCCCATGGGATGTCGACGCCCAGTGCGTGAATGTAGGAGGTACACGCCATCGGCACTTCTTCGTACGGATGTCCGAATGGATGGAAGTTGGCCGGGACCTTGGGGGTGATCAGGTGTACTTCCGCGTTCTGGTAGGGGGCGATTGCAGTGGCAATCTTCTCGTACCATTCGGGGTTGTGATCGATAGTGATGAGCCGCTGGGTGTCCTTGAGTCTAGAGGCGAACATCAGGGAGGAACCCCCGCCACCAAACTCAACGAATACGGCGTCGTCCGGAGCATTGTCGATGACGTCCAGCAAGACTCGCTGATCGTCGACTGTCATCATGGGATTCATAGTTTACTTTCTCAAAGGTGTCGTTATTTATCGTTCAGGGCTTTACGACACTGGACAAGAATACTGGTCATCGCGTCGTATGTTTCCCAGTCTTCTGCGCGGTCTGCCTTCTTCAAGGCATCTTCGGCTACCTTCATGACGGTTTTTACTTCACCATCCTTCAGAGCAACGGAGACCGCATCATTGTCCTCATCCTCGTCTGAGTCATACGACGTCACACGTGATGGTGTATGACTGGAATAATGGTATAGCATATCTTGCAGGCGTTTCTCTTCGTCACGGTGGTGCTGTTGATCGATGAGCATGACGTTGGCAAGAATGGGCAGGGTCATTTCAACACTGGACATTGTATAATCGTCACAATCGTCGAAATTCCGGCCAGTCATATACGGTGGGCTGTTGTAGAAGGTTAACCTCAAGCGATCATAGGGAGATGATGCGACTTTCTGTAACCATTGGGGGCTGTGAGAACGAAGCTGATCCCACAGCTTGACATAGTAGCCGTTTGTAAATGCCATGATTCCACTAAATTACCAATCGCTACTGCCGCCAGAATCAGAAGACGAGGACCCATAGTCTGAAGACGATCCGTAATCCGACGATGAACTGTAGTCTGATGTGGAGGAACTTCCACCATCCCACTGTGCACCACCACCAGCACCACCTGACTCGCCACCGGTAAAGGCGTCCTTGACGAAATCATCTGTCAGAGACTGTTGTGGTGTATCTGATGTGAATACAAACGGTGGTGTGGTGTATGACATAAAAGGGTCAACTACCATGGCAGTGGTCGGTTCGTCATCTCGACGCCGCACATTGCTTACTCGTCCATCACGGCGCGAAGCATTCTTCTTGGCGTTGCGGTCGTCCATCTTCTTCTTGAGCCACTGATACATGATTATACCTCGACGTTATACTTGTCTAACAAGAGCTTCTTGATTTCAGTAATACGAGTGGTGATTGCTGTCTGAAGAGTGCGGTAGAGCCAATGACCCTGTTCGATATTGTCAAGGGTACACTCGTGATGGAACTTACCAATTTCGAACATCCGACACGTCACGGCATATGAGATGGTGTGTTCGGATAGAGTGATCAGATTATTGTATTCTCGGACCAGTTCCCCGGCGACTGAGAGGTCAGCCGGGGTCAGGAGTACTCGATTCGTCGGCATGTTACTGCTTGACACGGCCCACGTTGATGAAGGGAACTGTACCACCAGTGACCTGTGGTAGGACACCATCCCACTTGTCAAGTGCCTTGCTCTCCAGTACCTTGTCGCCGAACTGATTCAGAGACTCGGCGATGATGCGATTGGCTTCCGCCTGTGCCTTGGCACGCATGGTCATAGAGTCAGCTTCGCCCTTGGCCTGCGCGACCATCTTGGCAGCCTCAGCTTCCGTCTCGCGCAATTGTGCCTCGACCTTGATGGCACTCTGCTTGGCTTCCTGTACCGCATTGATGTTGGCCTGAATCTGCGGCGGGAGGCTAATCTGCCCGATGATACTGACGCTGTCGATGATGAAGCCCTGTGGACCAAGGTCGGTCTTCAGTTTCTCATGGACATTCTGTGTCAACGTCTGGAGACCGCCATCGTTGATGATTTCCTCAATTTCCATGCGCTGAGTAAACTGAGAAAAGGCATCACGGACAAGATCGGGTAGTACCTGTCCGTTGATACCGTCGATACTCTGGCGGTACGTCACGAAGATGTTGGCAATCTTGCTGGGGTCCAGTCGATACTGAATTGCCACCGGGAGCTTGAGGTTGGTACCCTTGTCGGCGTTGACGGACATCATCTGCCCACCAGTCCACTCGATGCGTTGCTTGTACGTCGGCCACGTGTAGAGGTCCGTGGTCATGGGGTTATACCAGACACGACCTGTTTGGATCGGGTAGTCCTGTACACCCTGACTCTGACCAACGTTGTAGACCTTGATGGCGACGTTGCCGGGCTTGACGACGTCACTGACCAGACCACAGCCAGTGACTCCAGCGGCGACAAAAGACAGACCGAGACTGAGTGTGAGACGCTTCACGAGATTCATAGTGTTGAGTTCCTTATTCGATGGTGATGGTTTTCTTGAAGTTGACGGCGTCAAAGTGGCCGTATTCGGTACTTATTTGAGGATATCGTCGGGAGTATGCATCGCGACGGTCGATGGTCGTCACCTTAGCATATCCAACAAATCGTAGCAATGCCTGCCCCGCGAAAGGCAGTCCTAGTGCGACGATGAGCGACCACACGAAAAAGCCGATGGTGCCGAGGTTGCTAATCAGAATGGCTGCCCAATACATCACAGACACTACCACGACCCCAGTTGCCCACAAGGCAAGAGGTACACGAACCCACAAATTTTGCGGTATAGCAATTTTCATAATCACTTCACTCCAATCATAGCGTCAGATTCTACAAGTTATCCTTGGACTTGTCAATGATTTTCAGGTCGGATCCATCGAACGACCGTAAAAATTGAACCTTGGTGGGTTTGGGGCCGGGCTTCTTTCGGGCCTTTCCCTGCACGTACCGATTAATGTTGACAAAAATTTCAGGATAATGCTTTTCCAGCGCATCACGGATGAGGTAGCTCATCGTGCGTCGTTGGTCCTTGGAGAACAGGTAGAAGTCGTCAAGTTCGTCGCGGCTACACCGGAAATGAATGGTCCACTTCCGCTTCTCTCGTTCTGGTACGTTGCGTCCCATCTTACCCAGTTTCACATGGGCGCGAGTGTCTTGACTAGGTTCGTCGTTATCGTATTCGTTGGATGCCATAATCTGCGAGGAAGTATGCGTCAGCAAGGTCCGACAACGGGCTGTTGATCTTGTCCGTCTTGGATTTTGGGAACACTGTGGTAGGCCATGATGACGTGTGGGGGAACACCTTGATGAACGAAGCCCAGACATCTTCCTTCTGGGCTCGGCCCGACCCGGTCGCGAACTTCTTCATGGTCGTGGGCGCAACAATATGTAGGGGGATGTGTGGGGGAGCTTGTGTGCGAAGGAATGCCTTGAGCACACCACCATTCTCAGCTAATCCTGTGATACGTCCGACTGCGGAAAACGCGTAGTCTTCCAACACGATGAGGCGTGGTTGATGGAATTGCACACACGCGACGACCCATTCCGCTAATTCAATGTGGCGGTCGGTGTCCTCAATGTCGGGGACTGACACTGACCACGAGACCGAGGACAGGAATGGATACAACGTCTTCGTCTTTGGCTTGTAGTGGCACCACCACTGTGGAGGGTTGGTCCCATCGTACAAGCATAACGCGGGGGAGTTCAGACTGTAATCAATACCTAAAACAGAACCGGCCATACCAGTATGTATTGGTATGGCCGGTTTTGATTATTTGCGATGGAATCGTTGACAGTATGTCCACCACTGGTTGAGTTCATCCACGGCTCGCTGAACTTTCGGGTTGGTTGACCCACCGTTCCGCTGCGCCATGGCGACCTCTTGGCACCATGGGTCTTTCAGATGCTTGAAGCACTTCTTCCAGAGTTTGAGTGGTGCCTTCTGGTATCGTGTGCACATGGTCATCCACGAGGCTTCTTCGCCACTGATCTCTGGAAGCATTATTTTCTTACCGCACGGGGCATGCGCCCGTGGCACAATCGTCGTCGAGTCCAATTTCACCATCGGTGATGCTGGTGATGAGCGTGGTCTTGGCAACCAGTTCGTCGTACTTCTCCTTGGTGATTTCCTCGTATGGTGCTTGAGCGAACCCATGCTCGGAATGGAGCAAGAACGACAGCGACTTGTGACCCGTCGCATAGTACTTGGCCAAGTATTTCTTGATTTCCGGAAGCTCTTCTTTCCGGTAATACACAGTGACACTGACCGAATTATCTGACCAGTTCTGCTGAAGTTCACGAACGACCTTCAACTGATCGATGGCCGTCATGTCCTTAGCCAGCACTGTTCCCTCGGGATATGCGTATGGGAACGAGACCACCATTGTGCTGCGGTCCGCAGTCCCGTCAAAGTTCAGCCGGTACTCGACCTCATACCCATGGTTGCGGCACACATCCACCAGCGGATGATTGGACGCCATGCTGATGCGACGGATCATGTATTGCGCATACCCCGGATGTGCACCGGGCGTCACACCCGGCAACAACGACAGGGTACCACTCGGTTTACATGTCGTCAGCTTGACACTCACCGGGAAACCGTGCTTCTTGGAGTACTGCTCATCGAACTGACGCAGATACTCATAAGCAGGAGCCAACCACTTCTTCTGTTTGGCACTGGCCTGTAGATACCCTGTGACACCAATACCCATACGCATCTGGGCATTGACGATCTTCTCCGTCTCCTTGTTGTGGCAACCGAGAGCGAGTGAGTGCTTGCAGATGCGATACAGCAAGGTCATGACATCAACAAACTCATCGTAGCTGTCAATGTTCGGGAGGTAGATTTCCGCAAGGCAGCACGTTTCGAAGTTGGCCAATGACTGCTCGGCACAGTTTGATACGCTCAGTCCTCCCGTCCAGTAGGTGTGTGACTCATTATCGACCGTGATGTCGAACACTTCATGGTCACCCAAGTATTCTACCTCAACCTTACTGGTGTAGGTGTCCCGCGCATTGGAAGTAAACCCGTTCTGAAGGGCTTCTTCGATGAGCGTTGTCTTGTAGGATTGAACGAATCCCACGCTTGCTGCGAATCGAGCGACATCCTTCGTGATATTGACGTTGTAGCTTTCTTTACATGTGTACGTTCCATTATTGAACGTCACATCATTAGCTTTGGTAGTAGTGATATAGCTACGGATGCCGATTGATGACAACATCTGCACGACTTGACGAGCCAACGTCTTTGAGGCCGTCTTGTAATTGACACGCACCCCCCGGCCAACTTGGCGAACGACACACCCATCAGCGGTAAACAAACCACGAAGGAATGATGCGGTTTGTGTGGGATCCTTCAAATACAATCGGTCTGGAACCACGAGTTCGTGTGCTCGGGCCTTTTCCTCAGTGGTAATCGTAGTGTCTACCCGCCAGTCTTGGCGAGTTGCGTCCCACGAAAACTGGACCTTAATGAAGGATGCCACTTCCGATGTGAAGTAGTCGTGGTCCTTATGCCCGATAGTCAGTACGGGATACGTGTATTCCCGTCCGATCATCTTCTTATGGTAACCATCACCAAAGAAAATACCGTCCATGACTGTTTGTGGGTCATGGTTGGTGATGGGGGTAAAGTCTCCAGCGATGGTGAGAACAGAGTCCGCATCACCAATAGCCACCTTACCGTCGAGGGTGTCGACTCGGTGATTCAGTGTGCCGACGAATACCCCGCCCGTGGTGTGGGAGGCATACACCGGCTTCACGCCAGTGGACCATTTGTTGAGAACCTTGGTCCATCCTTGCTTGCTCCAGATGATGTCTCCGATCTTCAAATCTCCAAATGTCTTAACACCCTCTGGAGTTAGGATCGTGGCAAACTCAGGCTGGCACGGGTTGTATCCCTCGACGAGTGGGTCGGCGTACTGCGTCTCGCCGAGGCGACCAATCTGCCGTGACAGGTTGAGGTTGATAAGGCCATACGGCTCACCCTTCCCTTCATACCCATCCCAGAAGAACTCATGCAACTGTGAGATGTCATCGCATGCCACGGAGTTGTTGGACATGGAACGCCATGGTGGGATGTTGCCGATGTCCCATCGCTTGGCCAACAGGTACTCGATGTCGTCTGGGTCACCGATAGCAAGCTGTGCACTGCGACGTACGTTACCCGCCACGACAATACTGCCGATGATATTCATGATGTCAAGGCAGTCAATGGGTCGCAGTTTAAGACCTGCACGCTTGGTGAGAATCTTGGAGATACTGTCAATACCCTCGCAGAGAATTTCGGGACCGCTGGCGACGCCACCGAATCCCTTGATGGGTGCACCCTTACCACGAATGAGTTGGGTACTGTATCGGAAGTGCTCTGACTTGCGCCGCGCAAATGCCGATTCCAATGTGCGCTCAAGTAGTGCCACCCACCCCTCACGGGTATCAGGAACAATGAAGTCAGCATTGGCCTTGTCGTGACGAGTCGGTGCCTTAAAGGACTTCTTCACCGCCGGTAACTGATCGACGAACTTGCGCTGAATGTTGAAGCCTACTCCCGACCCCAACATCAACATGTCCATTGTCCATGTGAAGGGGCGAATCGGACTGTCAACGACTACGAATGCGCAGTTTTGAAGCGAAGGAAGGCCCAGTCGTGTGATAGTCTCCGTACCAAGCTGCCAGAGAAAACGGCCTGCGACCGTCCCCTTCAACTTAGTCATGTAGTAACGGAGACGGTGCTTCTCGTCTTCTGTGAGGTCAACGTTCAATTGGGCGACGGCCCCATTGATATTTCGTTCGATGGTATGTGGCCACTCTTCTGTGGGTCCGGTAACGTCGTCTTCAATAAGACGACGAGAGTATGTACGCTTGTAGGTCAGATATCCAACCGTCGACCATGGAATTTCATGAGGGAGAAACTCTGGGATCGTCGGAACTTGCGGTACTACAATAGCTGGTGACATAGATCGGCTGTCCTTTATGCGTAAGAAGTAGTTGACTTTGCTGACAGCGTCTCTGCCCACACAACAAACTCGGAATATTCACGCTTGCTCATGCCAATGCTCTCGGCCTGTTCCCATGACGGCATGGTCCCGTGGACCAACAGGTAGCCAAGAAGATTCTGGTCCAACCCCGACAGGTTCTTGGAGTTGAGAATATAGTCCTCAAACGCGGCGAACGCAATCGGGAAGTGTGGCTTGGCGAGAAAGTACATCGCTTCGGCCAAGACACGGATTTCGTACTGTGCATGGGGGTCGAGTCGGAGCTTGAGGAAGTGGAAGAAGTTGTGGAGATCACACTTCCATGTCAGCTTCGTGTACGTCGACACCGGGAGCACTTCACGCGCGGTTTCGCGGGCAAGTTCCTGTCCACTATCACCCAGTAATTCACGGTAGGCTCGCAGGCAATAGTCATACACCCGTTGCATAATGGCCTGCTTCGCGACTTTTTCGTCGTCCAACAGATACCCATCACGGCCTTGCTTGTTGTCGGTGCTCTGAGGCTTCAGGTCATCGAGGCCGGGAAGATGAAATTCCTCGATAGCCTCGGTATAGCGGTACGACATCTGGTTGATATTAGCCGTACGGTGTCGAATCAACTGTTGATTCACAAAAAGGGGGATCTTCAGTTCGAACTGAACTTCACACATTTCCAACGGAGAGGTGTGTCGATGACGAACCAGATAGCGAATGAGTCCGCGTACGTCTGACACCTTACGAGCACCATCGTAGGACATTCGGGCCGAGTAGTCGATGTGCTGGTCGTCCCCATACACACCGATAAGTTTCACATACCCGTGGTCGAGAATCGACACAGGTTGATCCTTATACGTAATCATAATAAAAATTCAATTAGTTGGCAGACTTAATAGCCAGAATCGCAAACGTCAGGCCAACAACAATGAGTGCGATGTGAAGGTAGGTGGGGATGAAGATAGCAGCCCATGGCCAGTGAATGACTCCCGTTTTGCGCAACACGATTAATAGTACAGTGGCTAACACAAACGGTAAATTGTACCAAATCATGGGCTACCTCTGTGAGTTAAAGACCCTGCGACGACAGGGTAGGTGTATATAGCTGCCATTAGACGCCATGGGTTTTTCTCCATCGCAAGAATTCTAATGTTGCTCGCAGACCTTTGTAGGTGTGTGCACGGACAAGAGCTTCAGGATCGAGTCCCGCCTTGACCATGTCGTTCAAATCTTTCTCTTTGATATGGCTGGGCCAAATAACCACCGGGAGGCCCAGCTTAACCGCAGGCTCCATGGTGCTCAGGAGTTCCCGGTTGCGGGGTTCATTGTCCCACACTAGTATGGTGTGGTGTCCTTTGAGGTGCTGGTCATAGGCACGAAGTAAGTCCGAACCCATTGCCGCACAACAGTTTGGGAGAAAATAGGAGTCTAATGGACCTTCACAGAGATAGACGGGGGCCGAAGAGTTAATACGGTCCACCCCGTAAATCTTGTCAACATCTTCACTGGCCTTCAGAGTGACGTAGCGGGCATCCTTACCCGTGACATCGATACGCCGTGCCTGTGCCCCTAGCAGGTCACCTGACCGAGAATACCATGGGAGAATGATGCGCGGGGCACCATCTTCGGGGATGGCGTAGTTCCAGCCAAGTTCCTTAATCCATGTGGTCCAGCGGTCGGTAAAATGAATTGAGTGGAACGCCAAATCAGGCAACAATCGCCCCTTGGCATATCGCACTGCAGGATGGTCCTCCGGCAAAGATGCCAACGTAGGCAACGACATTAGAGATTTGGTACTGCGTCGTCCAAATCGGAACATGTCGTCCTCCGGGCCGGGGGCCGAGGGCGTAGGAAGATCAGCCGGTCGTTCTTGACGCAACAAGTCTAATTGATATTCCCGGTACAACTGGGGATCAATGCGCTTGAGAAACGTGCGCAAAGACATAGACTCGTTGCAATTATGACATTTGAAAATATATTTACGTTGGTATAAAAATAAATACCCGCGCGTTTTATTACTACGCTTCTGCGAATCGCCACATATAGGACACCGAAACGAGAAGGTCGAGCGCGATTGCCGATGGAAGTGCAGTAACCGCGACCCGACCAACCCGATGTATTTTTCATCAATCCATTGCGACATTATGACGTTCTCGGACCACACTATACCCCACCAAACTGGGGTGAGTCAACACATCATTTCGCGGCAATATTACCGAATAACGAAGGAACGACTCCTGTTACAAATTCAAAGGCGCGTAGTAACACAATACCCGCGACCAACCCACCACCTACTAGCATATACCGCCACCGCTCAAGGGCTGTTACGCGATCTGATACCGTTGTCAGCTTTGAAGTAATATCCGTTCGGAACTCACTCAACGATGTTGTCATATCATCGACAGCTTCATTTAGTTGGACACTGAGCTTTTCTGACATGCGCTCAGTGGTATTCTTGAAATCCGCCTGTGTGGCTTTCAGATCGTCCATGGTCGCCTTCAACTGATCTTGGAGGACGTGAATTTGCGAATCGTGCGATGTGATAAGTTTCGTCGTCTGGAGCGTAAGTTGCTCCATTCGCTCAAGGATCCTATCGAACTTTTCCCCCAACGATTCGAATCTGGCGTTTGTTTGTTCGGCTTGACGCTCCAGAATGGCTAGTGAAACTTCGATATGTTGAGTGACTGCGCGGGCAGACCGTGTTGCCCGCGCAGCTTGACTATCTGTAGAATTCTCGACCATGGCCTCTCGCTTCCCGTGAGTGAGACCACGGAATTATTTGCTACCGCGAATGGTCCCTTGTGTAGCAACGATTTTCGGCGACGTTGATGTGGGGGCATATCCGAACTTCATGATCGCCCGATGTCCGAACCAGAATCCCATGATGGCGGCAAACAACGCTTCCGTGTTGGGATCCCAGAGTGCTACAAGTGCCGGGGTCAATGGGACGTGCTGTACCCACCACGCCATGTACAACCCAGAAATTTTAATAGCAAGGAATAACAGAAAAAACGCATATGTAATGACTGGACGAACACTGGCACGTGTGGTCGCCATGAACTTCCCACCCACTTCAGACAGTGATTCGTCGTGGGAGTACACCGAGGTGGTTTCAGCCTGTCCGGCAACAATGTCAGCTTGTTCAAGTTGAAACTTGTGTCCGGCACGCACTGCTTCCATCTCAATGCGACGCATTTCTTCGTTGTGCTTCCGTTCGTGCTTCTTGTCGAAGTAGCCAAGGATAGCCGGGGCGAGAGACCCGCTCAAGCCAACAATACCACCAAGTACTGATTCCAACGCCATGGGTGGACGACCTTTCCTACGTCTTGCGTTTCTTCCTCTTGCGGACTGGAGGTTCACCTACCAGTCCTGCAATAGCCCCTGCCCCTGCTGCATTAACCGGGGCATCTTCCAGAAGCGTGTGTGCTTCCTGAAGATATTTATCGAAGTCACGGTTTTCGAAGACTTCGTGAAAAAGTTGCGTGGGGGAAAGTGCTACAAGCCGAGTGATGTCGTCTCGCCGACGCACAAGATATAGTGCAGTTGCGACGACATAGGGGCGTAGTTGGTGGGTGGATCCGGGCAATCCGGCCATCCCTGTGAGGTGCGTGTTCAGTCGTTGACACACCACAGTTTGGGGGTCGGTGGCAGGCCCCGGCTGGATCAACTGTCGTAGGACGTGATAGGTTTCGGAAAGTTCAACGACCCTTGGTGTGGACATTAACAGCCTCGTCAAGTAGCCCCCACAACACAGTGTCGCGAGGTATCGAGGTATTTATGACCATATCACCGTTGACCGGTAATATTTCTTCCGGCATCAGGGACAGAAATTCTAAGACAGTCTTGAGGGCTGGCCACGCGTCGGTGTGGACGCGTAGAAATAACATGCGGGACAGGGCATGTGCATGGAAGACGTTGTACAACCCGATGACATGATTCAGGAGCAATCGGACGGGGATGTCTCCTGAGCGCACATAGCGGTGCAATAGCCGCTTCGTATACTTAATCTTGACCAAATCTTCGTTGAACTCTTCTATGCCAGTGCAACTCGGATTGTTGTACATGTGTAACGCGTAGGCGAACACATTTTTATTGGTCAAATTTGCGAGGTTGTCTTCCATTATGTGAAATTCATGGGGGCGGGTGCCCCCATTTGGTAGAGTATTAGCTGCCGTTAGCAGTCAACATCACAAAATAATCTGTGCCATTGATACTGACACGGAGTTTTGCCGTGGGGGTCGTGTTGGCAATGGATGTGCGGAAGGTGTTGGCACTGATATTCGTGCCTTCAAACAGGTAGAGCGCACTGAGGGTGTTGGTAACCGTCGACTCATTCAATGCAATGAAGGCCCGAGGCTGTGCGGCTCGCCCTGATGCCGTATTTGCAATGGTGATGGACAGTCCGTACGTGTTTGTCGTCACGGAAGCCGCATTGCCTACGTCGAGGGTCAGCTTACCCGCCGCAAGTTCTGTCACAACACTGGCAGTATTGGTGACACGGGCCGTAGCCGTGACACCGAATACACTACCAACGTTGGTCGACGTTCCCAGTGAGGTGACAAACTCCCCGCCTACCACCGCGCTCGCCGTATTGACGTTGGCGGTGAGCGTACTCTTGATGAGTGAGAGGGCGTTGACCGTGGCAGATGTCACGAAAGCCACATTGCTGGTGACGGGGGCACCGGTCGCAAAACTGCTACTGAATAGTACTTCGGCAGTAACTTTCTTTGTGATCGGTGTTCCGCTAACGGCGACGACAGGTAGCACGTCATTCTTGGACAGTGTGCCTGCACCCACAACGCTGAGTTCGGTAATTTTCTTATCTGACATGGTTTACGCCTACTTCGTTGCCTTATTCAGAGGCTGGAATAGCATCCGATGCAATCACATCACATGCCTGAATGGCACCCTCCAGCATGATACCCTGCTGTTGGAGTTGTCCGACCTGCTGATGGAGTTGAGCCAATTGCTGTCGAAGTTGATCCAACTGGTCCTGCCATTGCTTCTTTCGGACCTCGATGGGATTGGGTGTTTCGATGACTGGGGTAGTGGTATTCACGTTATCATCCATGAGTCTATTCTTCCTTGGTGGTGTCTGGTACAACCGGTGATTTACTTTGGTATTTAGCTGCAGTCGCAGCCTTCTTTTCTGCGTACTTCTCCGCGACTCGGAACTTTAGATAGCTACGAGGATTGATGACCATTGATGAGAACTGTTTATCATACGGGTCGTCCTCATCGATGACCGGAAGATCATCGGGTTCTTCATCGTCGGGAGTTCCGTTGACATCAAGATCCCCAACATCTGGCGTCATGTCGGCAGCGGCGTCATCCTCTTCACAGAGACTTAAAATGGTCTCCATGACAAGGTCTTCGTAACGAGATTCCTTAACAGGTGCATCGGTTTTGTTCACAGGAGGTTCCTCGGTGATAGCTCCAAGTCGAGCCTGAATAACGGCAACAATATCCTTGAGCATCTTGTCGGTCATGCCAGACATCATGACCTTACGGAGATTATCAAAATCTCCCTTACGGGCAAGTTCAAGGGCCAGCGTTCCACTGACCTTCTTCGGATCTATATTCCCTCGCCGAGGGATCACTTCAACGCTGACAGCCATGACGTTGTCTGGATCTGCCTTACGTTTCCATGTTTCAACCATCTGCTGGTATTCTTGGACGGTTTCTCCGGCACCCTCATCATCACCAATCATCATGGTGATTGCGCCGTACCCCTGTCGCTTTCCCCAATCAAGAGCATCAAGTGGGTTTTTGATACTACTTGGACCAATCGTCAGGCGGGGAAAGGTCTTTTTGATGATAACAATCTTCTCCGAATACAATAGAGGATTGCTTGTTTTATCAGTACTACTGGATACAAACAATACTAAATCGCCGCGAACCAACGACGCTTTCTTCGATAGACCTTGAATCAATGCTTCATGACCACGAGTGGGAGGATTGAACCGGCCGAAGGCAAAGACTAGAGTCTTATTGCCTTTAAGTTCTTCCATGATTTCTTGCGCCACTTGAAGACTACGATCTCTGCGGTCACGTTCTTCAGCAATAAGTTGCTGTGACCGTGCTTCAATACGGGTTCGCCGCTCTGGAGTCATTGTAGCCTTAATGGAGGCCCACGAGTGCTTGCGCATGGATGGTATTTATTCGTGCATGAAAACCGACCCGCGCCGTGCCCGATGTTTTCGTAGGTAGGTGGGTGCAGGTTTGTGTGTGTGGGACATGGGGGTCATGACGACATTCCATGCCATGACCTTTGTCAAATACCGCTTGACTGCTAAATGGTTGATGTCTCCCTTGAACACCAGATAGTAGTAATGTACCGTAGCCAATCGATGTGTTTTGACGAATTCTTTCATTAGCGCACGCATTGTCAATGGAGTGGTAGGATTGATGTAATACCACTCCTCGACCGTGTCACGCGCATATGCTTCAATCTCGTCCATTTCACCAAGATATTGTTGACATTCTTTTGAAAAGTCCGACACATACCGGTGTGGCTCAAATGTCATCGTACATTCACGGGTCTCGCCCGCAATCACAAATTGTGCGCGATGTACTAATTCATGGTGTACAATTTTATATAACCGATATTGTAAGTAGTCCCACGCCATTCGTTTGGTAGGGAGGCGAAAATGTTGCGGGTGATACCACATCAACACTTCAATTTTTGGTCGTGTATGTGGCGTCGCAGGTTCGTAACAAAATGCCGTTAGGTCAGGGTAGTAGAACATGCCCGCTAACGAAGATTCGACACGTAATGTCTGTTTGGCGAAAAATCGAACATTGCGGCGGCGGCAGACGCGGTCAAGTTGGTAGGCTAGATGTCGACCCGATACCTGCAATCCACGCGCCACGCGGTCGCGCATGGTATCGAACACGGCATCCATAGGGCCGCGTAGTGCGCTGAATTCTTGCTCGACATGGGCATGGAGACGTTTAATATCCAACGGACACCCTTCCCTTCCAGACATGGCACTGCGCATCTATTTAGGCAGTAGTGTCTGGAAGGGAAGGGTGAATGCCCTAAAAGTTGTCGTCTGGAATATGGGGGACTGGTTCGCTCATGTTCACAACGCCATCCCCCAGACGGGCACGGCCACGCCCAGTGAGTCCCGTAAACCCTTCAAATCCGGGAGGTGGGAGTGGGTCAGCATAGGTAGATGGTCGGGCCGGGGCCGTCTGCCCAGAATCGGCCAGATAGCTTTGAGGAGCATTGAACAGGCGCATCTTTGACCGGTCTAACCCCACCACAAACTTGCGATACCGTGACATGTCCGAGTATCGCGACTTCATTTGCTTGACCATCAGCAACCCGTCTTCATCCAGTTCTTCGCTGGAGATCAGCGCGAATTGGAGGTCAGCCGTCTGTGGCAACCCGAAGCTCTCTGACGTATTGGTCAGAGACGGGTCACTGCTGTCGAACCCTTCACGGTTGAACTGGGTGGCGGTCAGCAGGGGGATATTCATCTCTACAGCTAGACCGCGCAGTTCTTCGGCGATGGACTTGACGTACGTGTATGAGTTCGTCGAGCCTCCCATCTTGAACCGTTCGCTGCTGCAGATATTGATGTAGTCGACGATGAGGATGTCGGGCACGAAACCCTTCTTCATCTGCAACTCGTTCATCAACGCACGAAAGTGTCCGGCGTGTGCAGTACTGGTCGGGTACTCCTTGATAACCAATTGACCGATAGAATTGCGACGACGAATACCATCCATCAACTTCACGAACTGTGGCTTCGATAGGTCGTGAAGGTCGTGCATACCGACATCGAGTAGGTTGGCATCGATGCGCTGTGCGATGCGCTCCTCGGCCATTTCCATGGTGATGTACAGTACACGCTTACCCATCTGAATCGCGGCGGCTGCCACGTGACAGAGGAAGAGTGACTTGCCGACGTTGGTCCCGGCTGCACAGACGTTCAGCGTCTTGGGGAGTAGACCACCCTCGGTGATGGTGTTGAACATGTCCAGATCGAATGGGATCCGGTCATGTTTCTGGTGGTAGTAGTCGTATCGCCGCTCGGCATCAGTCAGGTAGTCATGACCAATATCATTGTGGAACCCGACAGCCAATGCCTTACGGAGCATGTCAGGAACCGCACCAGCCGTCTCTGCACCCTCCGCATCAATAAGTTCTAACCCCTTGGCAATCGCAATAAACAGGGCACGGTTTTTGATGAACTTCTCGGTTTCATCAACTAACCACTTGAGTCTGGCCGTGTCGACGCGCTCGACTCCTCGCAATTCCTTGACGAGCTTACTGGCTTCCTTATACAGCCCCGCCGATTCCTTGGACTGTTCGACGCTGAGTTCGACAGCATCGAACGTGGGGATCGTCTTGTACTTGGAAACGAATTCCTTCACGACCTTGAAGACCATTTGATTGGCCGGGGTCGTGAAGTATTCGTCGTCAATGAAGGGCAGAACTTGCTTGGTATAGTCCTCGTCGCGGATCAGATGAGCAAGAATCTTCTCTTCAACTTGTTGCATTACTCATCAACCTCTTCGAATTCAGTGACGTCCAGTGGCTCGTCTTCAGCCCCCGTGTACTTGAACTTCTTCTGGACCCACTCATCGAGGATCGTGAGAAAGTCTGGTGTGAAATACTTTTCCGGGTTCTTGTTGATGACGGATTCGAATGCCGGTGGCTGTCCGATAGGGAACTGAATCTTGTTCCCGACCTTCTTCACTAGGCCACTGTCAAGGGCTATGTCGAGCAACCCAGCGTAGCGGTCCAGACCACCGGAATAGAGGATCTTCGTCTCGACCTGCGAGTTCTCCACACTCAGACGCGACTTGGCGACGGTCACCTTGATCGTATTACCGATGACCTTCTTGTCGCTGTCACGCTCCTTCGACTTGGACAGGAACAGGATACCATCGCTGATGTACTTCAGGCCCATGCCACCGCTCATTTCCTTGGTAGGAATGTATGCGCCAACGACGGTGTACACGTGATTCGTCACGAGCATGGGCACCCGCAACTTGGACATCTTCAGACGCAAGACGCGAAACGTACCGCGAATCGCTCCGGCCTTGGTCATGTCACGGGTGTCCTTCTGATCCTTGGCGTCTTGCATTTCCTTGGCAGAGGACAGGTTGCCTAGTGAGTCGAGGACCGCGAGCAACGGATACTTCTCTGGGTCGGTCTCATAATTGTCCAGCAGGGCCACCACTGATACCTTGAACTGCTCAATGGTGTCTGGTTCCAGTTTGATGACACGATCCGTATCGATACCACGGTCGCGCATCATTTCGTCGGTGACGGCACTTTCGGTATCGGCGTAGACCACAACTCCCGTGGGATTCATCTCCATCCACTTGGCGACAATACCAAGGACGAAGAATGTTTTTCCTGTCGTCGATTCCCCGGCGAGTACTGTGACCTTGTTATCGGGGAATCCCCCAAACAACGATCCGCTCAGGGCCGCGTTAACGGTATAGCTCCCGCTGTCAATAAATCCAGCGAACTCGGCCGAGGACTTCTTCTCGGACACGATGGACGACATGGCAGGGACGTTCTTCAACAGGTTCTTGAACTTGGACATATATCACCTTTAATCAAACAACGCATCAAACGTTGCCACCGGACGGATGGTCCAGTTAGCCAATGAGACGATCTTCTCTAGAGGGTCGAGGAGCGTCTTTTCCAATTGTGTGTACCGGTCAAGGTACGGGTCTAACTTCCACTCGGCTGGCAGCGTGTTCGGTGCCGCAATGACGGTGGTCTTCAGGGGGTTGGGTTCTTTCAAGTAGCAAAAGCGAATCTTCTCGCCTTCCTTGATGGCTGGGTACTTGGTATCTAGGCCCGTGCGCTTGAGGTGCATGTTGTAGGTCAATGCCCCCTTGACCTGAATCGGAGTCTTGGAGGCAAACGTGTCGTCCGTAATCATCGCGTACTTCGTTAAGCCGTTACACCCGCGAGGCATAGCAATGTCTTCGAAGGGACGTGTCATATACTGATGCTCAGCGTCGTCAATCAGTTCGTAAAATGCGTTACGTTCGCCCTTCACGAATAGGATCAGGGCTTTCTTAATCACGTCACGCGCGAACTTGGGGGTCGACGAACGCACCGCTTCAATCCCAGACATCTTCAACTGCGGGGGGTCATACCGCACACCCTCGTTGTCGTGAACCCAGAGGATGTATCGCTTCTTCTTGATCCACACGCCGTGCTCGGCAATAGCTTCACGCTTCATCGCCAACACGTTAGTCAACGTCCCTAGCGTATGATGAATCTGTTCGAACGTCCCATCAATAATCGGCTGAAGCACCTCCTCACAATACCGATCTAATGTGTCAACAATCTGGGAGGTGGGGGTGTTTGCCACGACCGCCGCCAATGTCACATAGTTAGAGTCAGTATCGATAGCCAGCACATAGTCTTTCTTTGTCCCAAACTCCTTATTGAGGAATTCGTTCAGTTGATGTGCCATATGCCGGATGATGACCTGTCCGGTAGCGGTGACGGCCTCAGCGTGACGAACGTCAAAAAACCGGTGATGTTCGTTACCGACCGCCCCGTAGCACGAGTTCAGTCCTACCTTACGGATGTTCTGCTGCATGCCCCATTGGGCGGCTTCCGTTTTTAGGGCTTTCTTCTTGACATCATCGTGCTCTTGCTCGGCCAACTTCTTGAGTTTCGTTTCCTTGTTCTTGGCGTCGCTACGTTCGGCGTACATCCGGGTAAGAATAGCTGGGAGGAATCCCTCATCGTCCGCTCTGAACACTTGCTGATTGGGTGTCATGCAGACATTCAACACACGTAAGAACGGATAGGGATCCCCGAGATCCGGATAGATCAATCGACGCAAATCACGTAACATGACGTCGATACTGATTGATGGTAAAATATCAACAAGAGCTTCCAATGCCCAGACGGCGCGGGGAGCATCAACACTTGTGCAGGTACCCGTCAGCCATCCAACCACTGGTCGTGTGTCAGTATTGAAGACGGGACCAGTGATCTGAAATTTCTGACGCAACTGTTGTGCGTGATACCGTAGCGTTTCAATGGGTAGATGTCGGTCAGGACTGATGTTCCACTGTCTCATGATCGACGGGTACAGCGAGTTGACGTCGAACGATGCCACCCACTTATGTGCCCCGACAATCGGGTCCTTCACAAACGCTCCGGTAAACTCCTCAGCTTTGGTGAAGTGTAGTTTGGCCGGAATGGCAATCTGCTGATCATGCAACTCATAATACATGATGGCGTCCCACATCCGGACCTGTTTGAAGGTGTCGGCGTAGTTGACGCGAATACCATACGCAAGGGTCACGACCAGATGCAACAGCTTCTTCGCGTCGTTGATCTCTTCGACGAGGTCGACGTCAGTGATGTTGTAGTCGATGAACTTCGGGTAGTTCTCTTCGGCCAGCTTATGAAGCGAGCCATATTCGTCGTAGGTGACCTTCTTCTTACCGAGTTCGATTTCAGCGATAGCGTCGAGTCGGTAGGATTCTCGCGGCTGGAGGACGAATTTCTGATACACCTCCAGTAGGTCGAGGATGCCGATTCCGACAATGTCAATTACTTCTTCTTCTCTGCCCATGCGCGACACATTACGTCGTCCTGTCTTTTGCCATGGGGACAGATGAAGATGGATATTCTTCTTCAACAACTTCTGTTCGGACAGTCGAGTCAACCGGTTGGTCAAGTACGGGATGTCGTAGAACTGAATGTTCCAGCCAGACACAATATCTGGGTAGTCGCTCGTCCACCACTTCAAGAACGACTTGAGTAGTGTCACCTCATCAATACACTTCGTGTAGGTGACATTGGTCAAGGGAATGCGCGACGACCCGTCTGGATAGCTTGTCGCCAACGGGTCATAGTCCCCGGTCCCCCAGACGTAGGTATGTCCGTACACCTTGGCAGCAATGGCGGTAATAGGCTGCCACGGGTCCTCGGGGGGTGCGAAGCCACCTTTGGACTCAACCTCCATGTCGAGGTAGACGGTGCGAATGTCGTCGAACGGTAGACCACATTCTCTCGGGACCGCTTCGGCAAAGAACTGATAGATGGGAGAGATGGTCCCGTAAATCGGGGTCTCTTTATCATTGTTCTGCCGAACGAAATCGTGATATTCCCGAATTGTCGTATACGACCGCTTGCGTAGGGGGCGGTTGTCGAGGGTGCGCCACTGCCCAGTCTGCTTCGACGCGGTGCAAATGGAATATGTTGATGGTTGGTAGTCGATGGTGTACATAGACCCCTGTCGTGTCTTGGGGTCACGTAACCGAATAGCGATAGTGTCGCGTAGAGAACTGATCGATGTGTAATGCTGGTACATACCTTCACCAAGAGAAACTAAGTGTACCCCAAATTACTGGGGTACACCACAAGAAATTTGGTGGTATTGGTATGTAACGTATTACTCGACGAGAGTCAGCCCGCGCCCATTCCCCGGCATTCGCTGGCTACCACCGGCACCCGGAATGGTGATGCCTGCGAGACCGGCCGAGTACTGGTTGGCCAGTTCGTCCTCTGGCTCCAGCGTGCACAGAACGTGGGCGTCCTTGATGCGAACCTTGTCGATCTTGGCCACCATCGAGAACGGCTGGAGGGCAATGGCAATACGCTGCCCGTCACTCTGGGTGATGACGTAGAACGGGCTCTCCAAATACATCCCGCCAATATCCTTGCCGATCTTAGCAATAACTTCGGCACCATTGACGAGCTTGAGGATCTTGATTTCTGTAGTAGTGCTCACGTCAGACATGATAATTCTCTCGTTGTTAGAAATAAAATTTTAGAGTCCCTGTCGTGTACAGGTGAAACTCTGCCTTACGACGACGCGTCAGCCCCGCCAGCGGGACTAACACTTTATTGACGCGTCCTTTATTCCAGTCCGTAAACATCTTTTCTGTTATAGGACTGCTGGTATTTATCCGCTTGAGGAGGGTTGATTGTGCCAATCCCCCCTCACCCACATTGTACGTAAACGACACCAAGGCATCGAACTGCTGTTGTTGCAAGTTCACGTGGGTCAATCGGTGTACATCATGTTCAGCAGATACAACGTCAGCCGCCAGCCATTCCAGTGCCTGTTCGTGTGTACACGTCATTCCCGGAACGACTTTCACTCCACGGATACGGGTCGTACCGTACCCAATGGTCCATACTCCAACACCATCATCGTATGACGTGGCTTTGAAGTTTTCGAAATGTCGAATGAGTTCGATGCCTAGATGACTGGTTGTGAAGTTACTGTTCCCCATGCCTCGTATTTAGATGGGAGGTCTTTTTCCCGATCTCATACTTGGCCGATAGTGTCCAGTCGGACTTCTCTTTGTACGCAATGACCTTGATGGTGTCAATGGGTGCTGGTGGTGGGGTACGAACTCGTGCCGGATGTACAATTTCCACCAGCCCCCAATCCGCTAACAGCAAGGCAATGGCATTACGACGAGCCAAATCCTCCACTGTCAAATTGGTGCGAGCCGATTTACCGTCCAACAGGAACATTTCTTTGAAATGGACGATATAGAACTTCCCACGCTTGTGGAGAATGTGACACGATTGCCACAAAATTTTTCCAGTGACTGGTGTGGTTGTGTCACTTTGCAACCCACGTGGATATGATGGCGCACCAATCCGTGTTAGCGTCTCCTTGACTTTGAGAAAATTCTCGGCCCTGTCAGGAAATCTTACTTCCACGAAGGTCGCCTCAAAGTCAACTACAGACATGAGCATTCCCTCGGTTAATACCGAGAGCGACGCCCCCCATCTTGAAGTAGCTGCCGCATCTCGGTCATTTGGCTGTCTGTATGTAGTCCGAGAGAAAGTCTCGCTTCACGAGGACTCATGCCATAGTAGTTACACAACAGTATGACTTCCTCCTCTTCTTTCGCCTTGGGCCACTTTTCAAACCGGGTGCGAGGGCGAACCGTGGTGACATAGAATGCAGCATGCATCTCGTTCGACACATGCGACCGCTCATTCATCATAGAGGCAATGAGCGTGGTGTCCTCGGTCATGGAGAACGCACGATTGATCAAATACTGATCATAGGGCCATCCCTGTTCCTGTGCATTTGCATAGGTGAATGGCCGGGTTTCCGATAACGCTCGGATGGTCGTGAATGGAGTCGGCTTGGGTGGAGCCGACTCCTCCGTGGATGTGGCTTTTTTCTTAGCCATTCGTACCTACTTGTATTGTGCGGCAGTCATGATTTCCAGACAATACGCGGCAAGATGCACTTGACTATCCAGTGCCATGCTGTGACGGTACTGGTAATCTGCCGTCAAGACAATCACATTAGGTAGCGTCTGGTCAGTCACGTGCTCGTGTGCCCACTCAAAGATTGTCCGGTAAAACCGGGGTGGGTCGAGGTCCACGTTCTGACCAATCCAGTTGCGCACGCTGCGGTAATCCCGCTTCTTCAGCGCGATATACAACTCATCATACTGAACATTGGCCTGCTGACCAAGGACTCCGGGCGTGAGCACACCATCAACGACAGCCTTCTGACATTCGTTGATCATCTTACGCATGTCGGGCCAGAACCGTTTCACGACCTGTGTGACTAAGTCCTTGTCTGCAGTGACATTCTCGGCCTTAAAGATGTACATCAGGCGCTTGAACGTCTGTGCCATCAACTCCTTCTTCTCGTCCGAGGGAATGGCGAAGACAAAAGAACTCGACCGCGAATGTAGTGCTGCCAAAATACGCTGAGGGTAGTTGCACGTCAGGATAAATCCCGCGTTCCGTGCGTACTCTTCCATCAACGCCCGCATCGCAGGTTGAGTGGAGTTGATGTTGAGGTAGTCGGCCTCATCAATGATGACCATGCGTCGCTTACCATCAAACCCGATGGACGACACATAATCGGTGATAGTTGTACGAAGGGTATCGATGTTTCCATCCGACGACCCGTTGATGAATAGCGGCGTAATCTCTAGCTCACGGCACATGGCCATGGCAGTCGTCGTCTTACCCATACCCGGACCCCCCGCCAGAATCATGTTCGGGAGGTCACCCTGAGCCACGAAGCTTTGCATCGTGGTCTTGAGGTCCCGTGGCAGCACACAGTCTGCCACGGTTGAGGGACGGTACTTTTCCGTCCATGAGAAAAGTTCACTCATAGTCAACCTACTCCTTCCGAGTTGGATGTGGACTATCGTGTCTTGACGACGGACCCTGCGGTGATGTACGTGACCTTCTTGGTCGGGTCTTGCAGGTCGAACACCATGCCGAACAGGGTCGTGCCTTCGGGGGCGCGGTCGCTGCCGAGGTACCCGACACTGACGGTGTAGTTGCCGGGCATCAAGGCGAGCACGTCGAATTTGACAGACCACACGTTGGGCTCGGCCGCATCATCAACGACGAGATCCGGTACAGTGAATGTTGCCTGAAGCTGATCACTGACAGCCGTTCCTGATGTCGTCTTGTCGTTGACGAGCCGCAACGAGAACACCTTATCGTCATTCAGGATGATCTGCAAGGTGTTGAAATCCAGAATGCTGGCCTGCTTTTGCATGACCTGCCAGAGCGACAGGGGTAGGCTGAATTGCGCGACCTGATTCGCCATGAAGAACTTGTTGCCGGGTACCTTGGCGACTAGCTGTGGGTGGGCGAAAGGAATGTACGTCTTCCCATACTGATGCTTGACCGTCATGCCGTGCTCGGCAAACAGAATCGAGGTGTCGTCCTTCCCGCACGTGCTGAGGATGCCCATCAACCGGTTGAGGTTGTAAATGGCACATTCCATGGGAATGGGGGTATCCAGTTCCACATCAGCAATGAAATTCTTGTTGCCGTTCGACGTACGCTGACTGGTCCCCTGCTTCAAAATGACTTGTTCATTGATGCGGCAGAAGTTGGCCAGAATGTCGAGGGTTGCGGGGGACAGCTTGTATTCAGTGTATTCAGTACTCATTATGAAAACTCCATCATCAACGTGTCAATGTTTCTATAGAGCGACGCGTAGTCGCTATTGTTCATCAGATACTTGTGATCAACCGAGGCAAGGGCAAGCAACCAATCTTTTTCTGAAGCATGCAGCGGAGACGTGGCTACGGCCTCGGCAATCGCATCCGGACGACTGCTATACAACGTATTCCACAATTGCATATGCTCCACGGTGGCTGTCTGTGGTCGCTGCACCACAATCAGATTGGCACCGTACTTCGTGAGGGTCGTGAGTTCGTTGACAAACCGTGCGTCATCGAACACCACTTTGGCATCAGGTCCCAACGCATGAAGCTTCTTCTCCACGTTGAGGACCCACATATCTTGGTGAAGCGTATTGCGAACGACTTCAGTTCCGACGAATTGTAACGCCCACCGTGGCGTCCATGGCTTCCCGAATCGCTCTGACCAAAACGGATCGGGTTGTTCCCGCCAAGCACGGTCTTCTGGTGTTGCGCCTTCAAGGCGTGTGCGGTCCCATCCAAACAGCACCGCACACGTATCCTTGAGTGTACCCGCAAAACTGAGTCGCGTGAAACCATAGTTGGCCACCAAGTAGTTGGCCACAGTGCTTTTCCCTGCACCAATGAATCCACACACTCCGATAATTTGCATGATATCCCTTACTGTGCAGCCTTCTTCATCATCGTGTCTACAAGGACCTCTCCATATTCTGCAAGAGTCAGCCCCGGCGCAATCTTATCTCGCCCGGCCGAGTAGATATCAGAGACCAGCTTGGGAGAAACCCCAATGCGATCCGCCCACTTGACGAACTGTGCCTGTCGCTGACCCTTTGACCACTGCGACTTGAATTCGCGCATGGTCACGGTGGATTCCACGCTGGTCGTCGTGGGGGTGGGGGCTGCTGCCGGTTGCGGTGCTTGAATAGACGTATCCACATGGCGCGGAGCTTCATTCACGAGCACCGCCGAGGGTACCGGTTCATTGCGCTTCATGCGCTCGGATACCACCTGTGCCATCGCCGTGACACTTCCAGTGTAGATGTAGGCACCGTGGTGCTTCAGATTCATCCACGGGCAAATCCAGACCGAGTGACCGATGTCACGAGCCTTCTGGCAAAACCAGTAGTCTTCACTGAGGTATCGTTCGTGACCATTCATTCCCTTGGTCGGAACAATCTCTGCCTGAAAATACTGGTAAATCTTTCGCGTTCCGTCAAATGCCGCCGCCCGGTTGTGGTCCGGATTGTAGGCGTACTGTGTCCCGTACTGTTCGGCAAAGTCGGTGAAGACCTCACGCTTGACACACATGAATCCCGTGCCAATTTCCAATACCTCGGCAGGCTGATTCAGTTGGATCTTCTCGGTACCGGGCACCACATTCATGACGATGTCGCCCGCAAAATCCGCCAGTCTTCCGCGCTGATCGTTCGGGACCAGACCAAACCGCGCCGCATCGTAGACATTCTCCCATGCGATACACTTCTTGGGATAGGGTCCACCAACAATGGGTTTATCCAAGGCCACAAGGGCAAGGACATCCAGTGGATTGAACTCGACGTCAGAATCGATGAAGATCAATCGGTCCGCATCACTACGGAGAAATTCATCGACCATGTAGTTCCGTGCACGAGTAATCAGCGATTCATTGAACAACATACTGAACTGAATGCTAATGTTGTACTGAGCACAGACGCGGGATAGGTCGAGGGCACTCTTCATGAAAGAGCCATAACATAATCCCCCGTACATGGGAGTGGCGATAAACAGTTTGAGCTTTTGAAGCTCGGCGATGGGGACTTCTAGCTGCATGAGGGCCTCATGATGTTAAAGAAAGGCGACGGGCGTCGCGGTCACACTGTTATATAGCACTCGCCACGTAATGCCAAGAGAAATCTTCGTGGTATTACAATGTCGTGATAACTAACGCTTCGAACGGGGAAATGACAGGAGCCGCCGGGCGTAGAGGGCGAGTTAGTTCATCTTTGTGCAGGGTGGGATATTCACATGGCTGGACAACACGAATGTCCAAGTACTTCTCAAACTTACTATACACATCGTAGTGATAATAGAAAATTTGATGGTGGTGATTGACGGCTGCCAAATACGTGATACCGTTATCGGCGTAATAACTATTGTTCCGTGGCTTTCCACCTACCGAGACGGGTTCGTTCTCGGGATTTTTACGAGTACAAACTTGAAGCTTGTAATCCTTATCCAAATATTTGACTTGGATGAGATCGAATCGTTGTAGCCCCGCTTTGTCCCGTTCATGTCCGCGATCCACCATGAGATCATACGGCCAGTCTCGTCCACCCCGACTACACCTCCACCCGCGTTTGCAGATGTCGAGGTACACGAGCGTTTCAGTGATTTCGTTATTGTGCTCTGAGGAACAACCAAACATAAGACACCCACCCGGTCACATGATGAAGACGCAAGTATATAGGGTCACCACTGGAACCAGTTCGGTGGCCATGGGTTGAGGTTGGTCGTGTATCGCTTTTGCCATGTGGTGAAGATGTCTTCACACTCAGGGCATCCCAGTTCACCACCCCGAATACGTTGTTGACAGGGATAGTGTATGAGATGATAGATGAAGCTGGGGGCGTGGTCCAGCAGTGTGGCACGTGATGTCTTCGTGGTCATGGTCCGCTATTTAGCAGGGGGTGCCACCAGACCTCGTTGTGGTGGGACAAACGAGGTCTGGTGAGCGTGGCTGTTGACGGGGAGTGACCTACAGGGGGTGCGTCAACACCAACTGGCGGGGAGGTGGGGGGTTTGAGGGGCTATCGTGCTTACTGGAAGAGGAACGCGCCACCGGCCTGTGCGGCGAACGCGACCATCTCACGGGACGGCTGGCCCAAACGATAGACGTTGGTGCGACCGTTCTGGTTGCGGTTGCGGTAGATGGCATAGCCTTCCTGCCGCAGTTCGGTAACGAGGAAACGGGCACGCGACTCACTGACGCGCAGCTTGCGGGCAATCTGCTTGACCGTCAGGTCCTTCCCGGTTTCAAACAGATCGATGAGCTTGTCCTGCTGGGACAGGCTCTGGGTGTCGAGGGTAGTCACACTCATTAGGCGGTTCTCCATATTGTCGGTAGGAAAGGCGGGATGCCTTCCCAAGTGATTGCCAGTATGCCCAAGAAAATTCATGGTGTCAACACATTTTTTAATGGTATTTCAATTTCATGGGCGTGGCCGGTGTGCGTAAAGCTAGAACCTATATACCACTGCAACACTTTTCGTTCTCTTTTGTAGAACCAGAGGAAATAAATTATGCCAAACGGCGTCTATAATCGCGGTAAATTCCTATTGGCTAGTGGCGTGAATCTCGCTACCGCCAACTTGTATCTGTGCTTAGTCAAGAGTGACTATGCCTTCAATGCCAACAATGATTTCTATGCTAACGTGACCGCTAATGAGATTAGCGTTAGCGGTTATACCACGGGCGGTTTGGCGTTGGCAAGTAAGGCAGTGGTCGAGGATGATACGAACGGGTTTGCATTTTTGTTTGCAGCCAATTTGACATATTCGGCACTCGTAGCCGGTCAGAACGTTGGTGGTGCCGTATTGTACATCAGTACTGGCACGGCAGCAAACTCGCAGGCAATTGCGTTCTATGACGTCACTGACACACCGACCAACGGTGGCGATATCAGCATCAACTGGGCTGCCAACAGTGCGGGCGGCGTGTTGCGTCTGACGTAATTCTTTCCCATCCTCTGGGTTTCTATGTTCTACGCACGTCGTCCTCCGAATAGAGAGCGACGTGTGTAGATTGTCATTGTCAGTATTTTATTCTTCGGTGATGTCCCATGCCTAATACCAACCCCCAAGCCATCCGCGTCTCCAACGAAAAGCTACGTGTCGCCGCCGACAAACTCGGTCAACTGTACAACTTGTCGAAGTCGTTGCAGGCCGAGTACATTGCCGAGAACTGGCCTGCGCTGTTCCCCAATGACAGTGAACTCATCGTCGATGGGTCGGCCGAAGATGGTCGTACCCCCATCACGAACGCCGATATCCTCGCGCTCATGACGACGATTGGTGACGTCATCACTCTTCTAGAAGCCGACACGTTCGCGAAGCGGAACAACGTCCTGAAGGTCGCCGTCAACCCAGAGAGGTTCTAAGCCATGGCGTTGGGTGGAGGTGTCCATTGGGAAATTCGCACTACCGGCAGTGACGGGAGTGGCGGTGGTTATGATACTGGTCAGACTGGACTCTCCAGAGCCACGGATCTCATTGCCACCACCGGCACCTCGGCGACCCCACAGGTCACTTCGGCCTCCTATACCTTCGTCGCCGCTGATGTCGGTTCGTGGGTCTTTGTGCGGCAAGGCACAGGCTGGCTGCCCGGTCTCTACAAGATTACGGCGGTTAACGCAGGGGCTGCGAC